>Ga0256404_1008870_pt1 | contig 14788 bp, 12 predicted proteins | sample RumenRJG_01DNA_FD_185990 | JGI IMG/M metagenome (GOLD analysis project Ga0256404, IMG submission 185990) | Bovine rumen microbial communities from Lethbridge, Alberta, Canada - RJG_01 | ecosystem: Host-associated > Mammals > Digestive system > Stomach > Rumen | place: Canada: Alberta | collected...
TGCCCGTTCCTACGTTTGCCAAAGGAAAGACCTCGTTTAGTTCTTTATCGACAGTCAGGATCATGATCTGTTTTTCGTTGTCGGCCGGCTCAAAACAGGTCAGGTTCAGAAAGTAACTGTTCCCGTGAATAAGGTCGATATGATGCTTTTCGCCTTTCTTTGTTCTGATCGCTGATTTAAGGCCATACATACCGGCGCTGACAAAACCGTAAGCCATACCGGCTATCTCTTTGCGGTTGGAGATCACCCAGTTGCGGAAATACAGATCAAATTCCCGTTCGTCTATCTCGAAAACACTGCCTAAGGCATCGGATAACTTGTTGCTAAAAAGGGAACGGCCCTTCATGATCTGATGACAGGTCAGCTTCTTTCCGGTCTTTTCTTTGAGATATCTCAGGAAGGAACCCAGATTGTAGCCGCTGTTGATGACCTCATCCTGTCTGGTTTCTTTGTCTTCTATATTGTTGTCTTCTTCGCCGTTGATCGGCAAGCGAAGATTGCCCCAGTAATCGGTCCTGGTCAGATCGATGTTTTCTCCTTCGGGTATGATGTCCTTGAAAGTGTAATAAGCCAGGGCATCGGATTCCATATACTGAGCCACCATCTCATCGTAGCGGGTGTCATTGCTGATGACATCGATCGGCAGACGGTAGCGGATCTGGCAGATGTGCAAGAGTTCATGAGTCAGAGTCATCAGCAGGTTGTACAGATCATTTTTACTATCAAAATTAAGCTTTTTAAGATTGATGTCGATATAGGAGGAAGAGAGTGTTCGGTTGTTGGCCAGTCCCAGATAGTCTTTCTTGTCGTGGATGAGTTTGAATGGTACTCTGTGCAACGGCATCCGCATCTTTTCTTCCTGATAGAGATATCTGAAGGCATAGCCGATATATTCATCGATTTTTCTGATCGCTGCAGGCAGGGCGATCTCTTCCCTCATTTTCTTATGTTCCGCATCGTTTTCGATCTTCTTGATGGTATAGTCAAAGATCTGTTTATTGAGATACAGCACGTTGTTGGCAGCGTAGATGTCATCGCTATAGTATTTCTTGGCCTCCTTCTTATAGCCGTATTCGATCTGTTTCATTCTTTTCAGTTTCTTGTAAAGGTCAGGATCCAGATCGGTGCTCAGCCATTCGATTCGCCATTTGCCGAAGATGCTGTTTCCCTCATGTACAAGTACGTCCTGACCGCTGCCGATAAAATAAACATTGCGCTCGTTGCTTTCTTTATCAATAGCTATAACGCCAAGACCTGCAAGAAAGATCGAGCCACCGATCACGATGATCGAATTCTGAGCGCAGCTGAAACTGAGTACATCACCTTCAAGATCGGCATTCAGCTCATAATATGAACCATCATCACCGATCCGGTAGACTTTAAGGAAATCATAGAAGGCAGGATCGATGTTTGATGTCCTCAAATCATACTCGACATCATACTGCCCGGGGATGATCTCATCATCCTTGAGTCCGGCATCGACTTCAAAGCCGGAAAAGATCAATACACCTTCATTTTCATAAAGCAGTTCATCGATATCCTTTATCGTTTCCGAATTTTCTTCAAGCGGCTTGAAAGCCACTGTCGTATCATTCCAGAAGGCATTAGCTTCAGCCTTGATGTGGATCCCTTCGCAGGGCGAATAATCAAGAGGCTTGCTGTTTCCGTCATAGCCTGCAGGATCGGCAACAGGCGTATTATTATCAGCAGGCTGGTTGGCCGGCGGATAGTAGTAGACCGGCGGTTTTTCCGGTGTACAGCCGCTTAAGAGAAAAAGAAAAACCAATATAAGCAAAAGAGCCTTTGTATAATATTTTTCCATAGTGCTGCCTTTCATAAATTAAATGTCATCCGTATTTATGCTTCTATTCTACCTGAAACAGCAGCTGATATTGAAGATGTCCGAAAATATAAGAACGAATTTATGTGTTTATTTTAATAACTAAATCAACGAAGCCGGAATTCATTCAGCAGCAAGCGCAATGATCATATCCGGAAGCACTACTCTCTTTCCATAATCGTATTGCTGCTGCTGTTCTTCACTACGGCCCACCAAAGCGGCACCGTTTGCCGAATTATCAGACACCACAAGCAAAGCAATACCTGGAAGTTCAAACAAATCTGTCATTAAATAGAATGAACTCGTTTCCATTTCGATAAGATCAGTATCAAAAGATTTTATCTCATCCAAATGTACATATTCCAATGCAATAGACGGAGTGCAGAAAACGCTTGCTTTATGAATGAAATAGCCTTTCTTCCTGCCGATTTCTATTGCTTTATCAACATACTCTATATCCGGCACAACTTTTTTAAACAACATGTTTTCTTTAATGGAATCTTTCATGAGGTATGAATCTGCATAACTTCCCGATATTGAATAAGACGGTGTACAGACATCTCCCAATTGAAAGGACTCTTTCAGGCCTCCGGCTGCACCGATAAAAATCATTCTTTTAAAGGACAATTCTGCACATAAAGCCATATGGTCAATGAGATTTCCTGCTGAAGATCCAATCTTGATCCAGGCAATGTTCATACCGTCTTTCTCAACCAGATAGCCCGCAATGTAAGCCCCTTCCTTCAACGTTGTGACTTTACAGGTTTCGTCCATAGAAAGCTTATATGGGGTATAGCTGGGAGCTATCACAAGCGCATCATAGGTAATGTCCTCGCTTAGACCAAATGCCTGAACCGCCATGTGTTCCGTGTTATATCGATGAAATGCATCTACAATCCGTTTTAACGACTCTTTCATCCCGTCCTCCGCAAATTCCGTTTTATTTTAATGTATCACCTCATATCGCAGTCTCACATAAGAATCTTTCAACGCTTCACATGCAAGAAGTTTCAGGACGCCTAATTTAGACAGTTCCGTTTTTGACATCAATGAATCACCATCGATCAGTGTAGAAGTATCCTTGCCGCCAATCAGCAATGGAGCAACGACAATATCTACATAATCAAACAGCTTTTCCCGAAGAAACAAGCCGTTTATTGTGCCTCCCGATTGAACGGTCAGACGTTCGCAACCGCACTCTGTTTTTAATCGTTCAAGTGCTTTAAGCAAAGATGGCTGTTCCTGATATATGATATGCAGGTTGTCTGCCTTTACATTAAATGCCGGATGAGAAGCGTTAGATGTTATTATAACAGTCTGCTTTGAAAGTTCACAGAAGTATTCAACACCATGTTTAGTCAAATGATGGTTATCCAGAAGCACAAACGAAACCGGTGTTTTGGATGGCATCTTCTTTTCGTTGACTCCCATCTTAGCCTGAACCCGTCCTGTATTGAATGACCATAGATCGGTTGTTTGTTCGATCTCGTAATACTGATGCAGCCCTTCTTTAACACCTGTAATACTGGGAAAATCTGAATCTACATCCATTTCATCCGTAGCACCGGTACTGATCTTTCCATCAAGAGACATCAACATAAATAAAGTCGTAATCGGTCTATCCATTTAACCCCTCCATTAAAAACAAAGAAAGAATACACTGCGAAGTATGAAGACCATATTTACCAAAAGTCTCCGTTTTTCGATAAAAACCTGCCATACCAGAATCAGTCATTTCATTCATTCAAAGCAAACCATCTGATGTCAGTGCATTTCGCGTTTTCATCAAATTCCATCTCAGCAATCAGAGGCATTATATTTTTTATTTTTTCAAATTCATAATAATCAAACGAATTTTCATAATAATTGATCACTGTACTCAGTGCCGTTCCATGGCATCCGATAACGATATTCTTTTCAGGATACTTCTGCAGCACGTATTTTAATGCTTCGATGTTTCTCTCCTGTACTTCACGCAAACATTCGCCGCCTGATAGCTTATAGTCAAAATCCTCCCACTGTTTTTTAGAAAAATCAGAAAAATCTTTGATCCAGTAAGTGCCGACTTTTCGTTCCCTGAAGTCTTCAATTATCTCAATATCAAATCCGTATTTTTCACTGAAAGGCTTTATTGTATCTACAGCCCTTTTAAATGGACTGGAAATAACAGTGTCAATTTGCTTATCTGACAAGAATTCCGTAACAAATTCTCTGTCAATCAATCCCTTCCGACTTAGTTCACGTGTACGATCATCGTGATTGCTGTAATCGGGCTCTGCATGTCGCACGAAATATATCTTTGTCATCACTATATCTCCATAATTTTTAGCTCGTTAATTCAGCAATCCACACATCGATGCGTTTTCCACGTTTCTGAATTATCTGACAGTATCCTGATTTCATTATACTGCCCGGCGGATCATGAACCTAATGATCACATATTATCCCAATCACAATAATAGTTCTGATGTTATTCACAATTCAGCTGAAGTCAGATTGTTATGCTTTCCGAAAAGAAAAACTGCCTTTTTGGGCAGTTTACGAAGTGTTATTCCCTTTTGTAAGGAAATGAAACATGAATGATTTTCTTGCATGTTTATCAAGTTTCGACAGTATCGCTTTCGTGACTTGCTAAAAGCTGCAAAAAAACTGTGCTTTTTACAGATCAAACTGTTTTCAGAGTTTTGTAACCTGACTATTTCAGATTGTCGAGGATCTTTTTTAAAGTCGCCTCAAAGCGTTCTGCCTCTTTTGGCTTGATGCCCCTGTAATACTCCTCGCCGATCTTGAGGGAGACTTTTTCAATCACTTCGCGATAGCTCTCTGTTCCTTCACTTAATGCCACGATCGTGCTTCGCTTGTCTTCCTCACTTGGCCTTTTGACAATCAATCCCTTCTTTTCCATTCTTTCCAGCATGGAAGTCAATGAAGTCTTGGCCAAACCGGTGGCTTTGCCGATGTCTTTGATTGACATTTCGCCCTCATTGGAGAGGACAAAAAGGATTGTGCCCTGGGCACCGTTGAATTCACTGATGTTCTCCTTTTTCAGCAGTTCATTCACGCGCCTGTTGGTCAATTTGTTGATCTGCCCGATTAGATATCCACCGTTGTAATGCATTGCTACCTCGCTTTCTCAGGGGATTCCTGAAACGGTTTTATTATAAAAGGCACTTATTGGCCTTCATAACTATTGCAAAGATTCTCCGCAACATTCATGATATGGTCGCCGATTCTTTCGATGTCGATCAGCAGTTCGGAATAGATGACGCCGGATTCGGCCTCAGCCGCATTGTTTCGCATACGATCGATCTCGATTGTCCGATAGGCCATGCAAAGCTCATCGATCGTATTTTCGTTTTCCTTGATACGTGCAAACGCATCTTTATTGTCGTTGCCGATGATCTCGTTGAGTGCATCGAAAGAATCAAAAATGATGCCGGAGAGATGTTCGAGTTCATCGTATGCAAGCAGAGAGAAAGACAGATCGTTTCTTGTCAGGTCATCGCCTGCTTCGGCAATATTGACGGCATGATCGCTCATTCTTTCCAGGTCGACATTCATTGAGAAAAGTGAAGCTGCCTGACGTGATTCTTCCATATTGGTATTGGATGCCATCAGAAGCAGCAGATTGCGTGAAATACCTTTGTTTATCTGGTTGACCTGTGCTTCATTTGCCCTGATCAGATCGATTCGGGAGAAATGTTCCAGAATGGCATTTAAGCCTTCCCGAATGGATGATTCGACAATGCTAAGCATATTGTTGATCTCGATATTGATACCGTAGATGTTGAAAGCTGTATTGTTTTCCATCTTCGGCGAAGCTTCCACTTCCGGCTGCAGATGTTTTTCGCTTCCCTGATCCGGAATAAACAGATAGGCAACCTTTGCCAGAACACCGGCAATCGGGAAGCAGACCAAAGAAGTCACTATATTGGTAAATGTATGCATGAAGGCGATCTGTTCAACGACACTGCCCGGTGCCAGAGTTTGATAAAGTCTGTCAAACGGGAACAGGGAGTAAAGGATGGTGAACAGAACAGCATTCACTATATTGAAAGTCAGATTTATGATCGAAACGCGCTTGGCATCGCGGTTGAAACTCAGGGATGCCAGCATCGCTGTCGTACAGGAACCGATATTCTGGCCCAGATTGAAGAACATGACATCTTTGATCTGGACTAGGCCGCTCTTTGCCAGGGACTGAATGATACCCAGAGAAGCGGAAGAAGACTGTACGATGGTTGTTAAAACAAAACCGACCAGGATACCGAAGACCGGATTGCGCATCGAAGTCAGAATTTTTAAGAAGAACGGTGAACTTCCCAAAGGAGCCAGACCGCCGGACATTGTATCCATGCCGATGAAAACAAAGCCCAGGCCCATCATGATTTCACCTATGGCGTTGAGCTTGTCGTTCTTGACAAACATGATGAGACATACACCGATGAACGCCAAAAACGGCGAGACCAGTCCGACATCCAAAGCCATCAGATGGCCGGTGATCGTCGTACCGACATTGCTGCCTAAAATGACATAGACCGTCTGCTCAACCCGCATGATTCCGGCATTGACAAAACTGACAAGCATGCTTGTCGTTGCCCCAGATGATTGTACAAGTGCTGTTACCAGCATTCCTGCCAGCATTGCGACGAGAGGCTTTTTCGTGAGCTTCTCGAGAACATCCTGCAGTTTTCCGCCGGCCATATGCTTAAAGCCATTGCCCATGACTTCCATGCCGTATAAGAAAATTGCCAGTCCGCTCAATACCGACAAAATATCACTGAACTTCATATGCACCTAAATGATAACAGAAAAACAATAAATAAGATAGATAAAAAAGCCCGTCACGAGGACGGGCTTTCAGAGCTTTGTTAAGGCCTATTGCAATGCTTTGCCGCAGCTTGGGCAGAATTTAGCACCTGATGGTACCGGTTGGCCGCAGAACGGACAGAAACCGCCGCCGCCCTGTGCTGTATTGTTCTGCTGCAGGAACTGTGCACCGGTATTGGTTGCCATATTGACATTCATGAAACCGGTCGCTGCACCGTTGGCGTTGTTTGCTGCATCTCTGATCGCATCGGCAGTTGCGGAAACGATCGTTGCATTGGCTGTATCCTTGTCTCTGTTGATGAAAGAGAACTGAATGTTCTTGATCTTTTCAGCATCTGCTTCCGGAATAGTGACGGAATTGATCGTCAGCGAATCAAGAGCGATACCTCTGTTTTCTTCCCAGCGAGTCCTTAAGGCTTCTCTTAAGGCATCCTTGATCTCCGTTGTATGAGAAGGAAGTTCAGAATAACGGATGTTCAGATCGGAAAGCTTGCCGAATGCCGGATTCAAGGCATCCATCATTTCGGACTTCATAATGGAAATCAGTTCGTCCTTCTCAAATCTGTCGGCTTTATTGCCGGCGACCTTCTGATAGAAGACAACCGGATTGACGATTCTGAAGGTGAATTCACCATTGCATTTGACAGAGATTTCGACTTCCGAACCGGTCGTTTTATCGAAAATAACTCTGAACGGGATCGGTGTAGCCGTACCGAAACGGTTTTCCATGATCTCCTTGGTGTTGACATAGTAAACGCGCTGTGACTTGTTGACTTCACCGCCGAATGTGAATCTTTCTACCGCATCCTTGAAAGAGTTCTTGAGGCCTTCAAGACCACCGTCAAAAATACTTGGTGAAAGTGAAGAATCAAATGTATAGCTTCCCGGCTCGTTGGCAACTTCCAGAATATTGCCTTCTTCAATGATCAGAGCACACTGTCCTTCATTGACGATGATGCCGGAACCGTTTGTGATGACATCGCCTGAACCGCCGAAGCCCCTCTTTGTGCCTTTTACCATCAAGGTATCGTTATCAAGGGAATCACAAACAAAATAGTCCTTCCATGTGTCAAGTACCGTACCGATTACAGACCCGGTCAATGCTTTAATTAAACCCATTTTTATTCCTCCTTTGATTTAATTATCTATCTTTCTTCTAAAAGTGTCCGCCATGGCCGCCATGGGAAGAACCACTTGAAGACGTATGTACTTTGGAACCGCCGCCCATATGGCTCGGTCCCGAACCTCTGCCTATACTGTCATCACGGCGCGGTCTGCGGGTTCTGGAAACATGCCTGTTTACCAGCATATCCGAAGCGCCGTTGATGTCAAAGGTATCAGAAACGATATAGTTTCGCGCAAAATGCTGCCTGCTTACGTTCTTCATCCTTCCTCTCAAGGACAAAGAAGTGATGAGCGATGATATCGCGCCGACGATGGCCGAGATCATGACATTGAATACACCGAATGACTTTTCTTCATTGCCTACATCGACGACATTGCCCTGCATGCCGTTGACGACATACTTTTCAACTTTGTCGGCATAGATCACGAAAGCATCATAATACTTGCCGTCGGAAAGATCTTCAGCCATTTCTTCAAAGATCGCATCAATACCGTAATCGGTAAAATAGTCGATTCCCTTTCCCTTTGTTGAAACATACCAGGTTCTCTCCGTCATGTTCAGGACAAAGAGGATGCCATCCTTCGAATACTGGCTGTAATCATAGAAATCATCCGCATAGTCTCTCGCCGACATGCCGTTGAACGAATCCGTTGTAACGACAACTGCATCGAAGCCGTATTTGTCTTTGATCTTCTGCAGTTTTCGGTTGAGCCTTTCTTCTTCATCATCGCTCATGATATTGGAGAAGTCATTGACCAGTGCTTTTTCTTTTGAGACCGGTGCATCCGACTGGTAAGTCTTGGCATTGATCAGTTCCAGCACGTACTGGTAGGCATTCGTAATTCCTTCAAAGAAGGCGTTCGGATCGCTGCTTGAAAGCATGGAAGCCCGCGAATAGAATCTGTCAAAGACCGCCTCATCCCTTTTGATGACTTCGTTTGCCCCGTCGCCGTTGGCCGCCACGTAATAATAGGAAGAAGACATGACGATCGCAACGTTGTTGGAATTAAACGAATGCGAAGCAAGGAATTCATCGGCATATGCCTTTACGCCGTTATCGGAATCATCGATCGAAGTATCGTAGATGAAATAGATGTTGACGTCGTAATTTTCCTGGATCTGTGCAAGATCTTCATTGAGCTGATCGTACTGGTCCCTGCTCATGAAATCCTGATAGTTCTCCAGAATCACATGGTCTTCTGTCGCATAGATGTTGTTTGCCCACAGTAAGGTCAGGGCAAGGAGGATCACACTGAATATTTTCTTCATAGGATCACCTCGCCAAATACAGCAGATACTGTAATGCTGTCATGGCAGCCGTAACGCCAAGGAAGACCGATATGGCAATGCGTCCCAGTTTTCCCCGATCGATCGGCAGTTCACCGACGAACTTGCCGGTCTGCCCGTTCATCGCGAAAGTGTAGAGCTTGCTTCCGTATTTGATATTGAGCAGCCACACCGGATACATAACATAATCCTGCCGGCCGTCACTGATCGAAATCGAGGAAGAAGACGGAGCACAGGAATCATACATCCTGGTCGTTGAAGCAAATAAAGATGCTGTCGAATTGGCGATTCTGGAATTTGCCTTCTGTCTGGACTCTTCGGCAGAAACGCTGTACTTGTCGGCATAATAGCCGGCCAGATAATTTTCGGAGAATTCCTTCGCCTCTTTGATATCGAACGGTTCAATCGATTCGGTGAGAAGATCGTCAATCTTGCCCGATGCATCGACCGGGACATCGGCGAAACGGACCGAACCGGAACGGAAGACCTTGTAGTAACTGGTCTCCGTACACATGTATTCCCCTTCGTTCCAGTGTCTGACTCGTGTCGCATCAAACCACATTCTGGCATTGGCTTTGCCGCCAAAGAGCCAGTAAGGAACATAGATGCCTTTCATCTCGTCGATGACAGCCTCATTTTTGAAGGCATCCGGCAAAAGAACTTTGCCTTTAAGGAAATTCTTATAGCGTTCCTTCGCCTGTTTCTTATCCAGCAGGAAAGGAATGACCTTCTTTGGTTTATATATGCCGGAGACGTTGCTGGTCATTACGACCGGATTGCCGCAATACGGACAGCTGCTGGCTGCCGTATCCCGATCCGCCATGATCGTGCCGCCGCAGGACTTGCAGGTATAGACAACGATGTCGTCATCTTCCCATTTTTCACTGCTGACAGTATAATTATCTCCCTCATTAAAAACTTCCGGATCAAACGTTCCGTCACAATATGGACATTTCAGTTTCTGTGTCTGGGCGTCGAACTCTAAACGGCCTCCGCAGTTGGGACATTTAAAATCTTTCAATTCGCTCATTTTTTCAACCTTTATTTCATTATACAACTTTTTATCTTCATCTATTTTATATATGAAAAAGGAAGACTCAGTGTCTTCCCGGCTTGCCGCCAAACGGACCATAGGAACCGGACTGCCCTTCCTGGTAGCCCGGTCCCTCATTGTATTCATTATTCTCTTGGTTCATTCCTCCCGGCATCTGATGCATGCCCATGCCGCCGAAACCGCCCATCATCTGATTGGAAATGGAATTGACTTCACTTCCATTGACAATGACTGTACCGCCGTTGAGTTCTGCACCCATATCGTAATCAAACGGTGACTGTGCATTGATCTCCAGCGTACCGCCGTTGATATAGATGTAACCGTTGGAATCCACCGCATCGGTATCACCCTGGCCCATATCGATCTTGATGGTACCATCGTTGATCTCAATGGTTGCCGTATAGGTGTTCACCTTCTGACCGGCATTGATGCCGTCATCTGTTGCCGTGATATCGATGTTGCCGCCGTTAAGCAGTACATAGGTAGCTTCAATGCCTTCATGCGCATTGATGGTGAAATCGCCTGCATCGATCTGAACCTTGCTGTCACCATGGATCGCATCATCATCGCTGACAATATTGAAGTTTCCGCCTTTTATCAGAACATCCTGATCGGAATGAATGCCGTCATCACAGGAATCAATTGTGAATTCGCCGCCTGAGATTGTCACGGAAAGATCTGATTTGATGGCCTTGGCCGAATCGGAAGAAGACGTGCTTGTCGTAATCTTGAATGTGCCGCCTTCAATATTCACTGCGTTCAAACCGTAGATACCATCACCAGCCGATGTGATCTCAAAGCTGCCGCCGGAAATCGTAATGTAGCCTCTTTCTGCATCCTCATCGTTATCGGATTTCAAGCCGTCCTTGCCTGAATGGATCACATAAGTGCCATCCGAGATGATCAGACAGTCCTTGCCTTTCATGCCGGCTCCGGCAACATCGATCGTAAAGTTTCCTGAAGTCACGACAAGATCATCCTTGGAAACAATGCCGTGATTGTATGCGGAATTGAGCACCAGGCTGCCTTCGCCGTTGATAAACAGATCTGCCTTGGAATAGATTAAGGCGTCGACTTCATTGCTGTCGATCTGGGTGTATGCTGAAGAATCACTGATCGTGTTGACACTGCCTTCTGCCAGAGTGATCGTGATCTCATCACCTTCCACGATATAGATACCGGCAAAATCAGCGGAATTGATCGTGACGTTATTCAATACCAGCTGTACATCTTCACTGTCGGAAACTTCAACGATGACACTTCCGTTCAGTGTTCCCTCCAGGATATATGTACCGGCTTTATTGATCTTTACATCTTCATTTCCTAATGAAATATAGGTTGAGCCGCTGATCTCATAGCTTGCGTCAGCTCCGCCTTCCGTATAGTTCGTATTGTCGGCCACAGCCGTTGTACTGCTTGTATCTTCATTGCCGATGACCGTATTGCATCCACACAGCATCAGTAAGGCCATCATCACGCACAGCATCTTTTTCATTACAGTTCCTCCCTCTCGGCAGTCAGTCTGCCGCAGCTGATCTCGAGGTTGCCGTTTCTGGTCCTGAGCTCATCGATCATTTTCTTTATCAGGGAATGATCTTTCATGTCAACATTGTATTCCACTCTGAACAAGGAACCCAGAGTCAAGGTCTTGACGCTTTCCAGTTCATAGGATCTTGTATATTTCTGAAGTACTTCATCAAATACTTCGTCATAGTTGAGCGATTCCGGGATCGTGATCTTCAGATACTTTCTGTTTTCCGATACCTGACCAAAGCCGCTCACCGTCAAAGCCAGCATCACCGCTGATAAAAGCAGAGTGAATACGCCGGCCAGTCCGACATATCCGGTACCGCAGATGATACCGATCGTCATGGCGATAAAGACCGCCACCAGTTCTCTGGCATTGCCCTTGACCGAACGGAAACGGATCAGAGCGAAAGAACCGGCTACCGATAAACCGACACCGAGATTGTCGTTGACCAGCATGATGACGACGCTCTCCACTGCCGGAAGCAATACCAATGCGCAGATAAATGACTTGGTATAGGTGTTTTTATACATAAATACGATGGAAAGGATCAGTCCCATCACCATACTGGCGGTGATTGCCAGGATAAACTGGCCTAAGGTCAATGATCCGGTAAAGATTGTTCCGAATAAACTTGTCATAACATTTCTCCTTGCAACTGTTTCAGAAAGGCATTTCCCACTTTCGAATACGACTGGGGATAAACCTTGTTTTCATCGAGGATGTCAGCCAGCCAAAGCGGCATCGCATCCTTTATCTTCAATTCCATGACCGTCTTGTCAGTCAATGGTCTGTCGTCATCATCATCTTTCTGAAGGGAAAGGTTTCTTGTCCGATAAGAGATCTCTTTATCAAACGTGATCCTGAGATCTTCTTCCTTTTTCCCTACGTAGGAGGTTCTCTTGCATCCGATATAGATGGAAGGGCTCAGTTTGCCGTAATAGTTCAAGGCATAGAGAATCTCTTTTCCGACCTGTGAATCTTTGAAATGACAGGTCGTGATGTCATTCAGGACATCTTTGCAGCAGACTTGCGTACGTCTCTTATAGACGATGCCGTCATATTTTTTCTTCAGTTCAACGAAGACTTCATCGTTTCCTTTCGAATCGCCATAGGATCTCGCCCTAAGCTTTTCCTTATACTCCGGTTTTTCGATCGAACGTCTGACGAGCTCATGATCATCCGTGTCATAATACAGAGAACGGATCATCGTCTGATAGAACTTGTCCGGAACGATATGCTCCTTCATCTGCTCCATCAGTGAAGCATACTGCTCATCATTCAGCAGATACTTTTTCTCAAATCTTTGAAAGGTCTCCATGTCCTCCCTCCTTTCTTTTATGGTTTAATCTTAAATTTCCAATGTGAATTCAAACTGAACTTAAAATGAAGAGAAAATGAAATAAAAAAGCCCCTGTCTGCAGGGGCATATAACGCTTATACGAATTCGGTATCGATGTTGACCTGGATATTTTTATCCGGATAGATCGATTTGAGATAAGCTTCAAACTGTCTGGTGATCGCTTCACGATCCACCTCGTAATCGATAACCAGATCGCAATAGATCGTATTGATCCGCTTATCGGAATAGATCGCATGATAGCTCTTGATGTGTTCATTGTTTCGAACAAAGTCCGCGATCTCCTTCCTGAGCTTTTTGGAATCCGCGGAATCATTATCGACGGCATAGATACCAAAGACCATCGCGACATGATTCTTTTCTAAGAGCCTTATCTGCAAAGGCCTTAAGAATTCATAGGCATCACCAACAGAAGACTTGTGATCCAGTTCGACGTTGCAGGAACCGGTATAGGCATCCGGCCCGTAATTGTGAAGCACCATATCGACAGCGTTGATGATTCCTTCTGTGCCTCGGATCTCCTTATAAAGATCTTTTACCAGTTCTTCATCTGCCGGCTGGCCAAGCAGTTCGGCCACTGTATCCTTCATGATGTCATATCCGGCTTTTACGATCAGATAGGAAGTAAACAGACCGGCATAGGCATCAATGGAAATATTGCCAAGCAGATAGACCAGGGAAGAGATGATCGTGACAACGGAAACAAACGAATCGTTGCGGCAATCGACGCCGACAGCTTCCAGAGACTGCGAACCGACTCTTTTTCCGGTCTTGATCGTGTAGACGCCGAGGAAGTATTTGATGATCGCCGAGATGGCAACCACGGCCAGAGAAACATAAGAAACATTGAGCTTCTCCGGGTTAAAGATCAGCTTGATCGAATTTAACATCATTTCAGCACCGCCGACCAGAATAAAGGAAGCGATGACCATGTTGGTCAGATACTCAATACGGCCGTAACCAAACGGATGTTTTGCGTCAGGAGTTTTTGCGGCCAGTTTCGTACCGACCAGAGTCAATATGGAAGACAAGGCATCGGTTGCGTTGTTCACACCTTCGGACACGATGGCGATCGAAGATGCCAGCAAGCCGACGACGACTTTCATCAAAGCAACAAAAAGATTGACGATCACACTCAAGATCGAAGTTGCCGATACGACGCCTTCTCTGCTGTTCGGATCCAGTTTAAAGAGTTTGTATATCAAAGCCATATTCAAAAAATTCTCCTAAAAGATATTATAAAGCCCTGCATGACGCAGGGCTATAAAAGTGATTATCTTTCTTTCCGATTAAGCTTTGAAGAGAGAATGCAGGTTGCAATACGCATAGACCGCTTCCACTTCATCGCCCTCCAGCAAGGCAAAGACTGCCTTTGGTTCATCTCCCGGATGTAAGGTGATGCGCTGGTTTCCTCTCTTGGTCTGAACGGCGATCCATTCGATGTAGTGTTCTTCGCTCATCGGATGGGCGACTTCACCGACACAGACAAACAGCTTGCCGTCTCTCACTTCATAGACCGGAACGTGCTTTTCCGCAGCACCGTCTGAAGTATTGGCTATGATCTCTTCCATAGGTTCACCGCAGCACATGATCGGGCAGCCTTTTTTCTTAACCATGGCTACCATCTGGCCGCATTTTTTACAGCGATAGAATCTCATTTCCATAAATTTTTCCTCCTCATCATTATGGCTTGTTTAGAAACTGTGACCGCCGCCACCACCGGAAGAACCGCCACCTCCTCCTCCGCCGCCACCGGAAAAGCC
>Ga0256404_1008872_pt1 | contig 14784 bp, 13 predicted proteins | sample RumenRJG_01DNA_FD_185990 | JGI IMG/M metagenome (GOLD analysis project Ga0256404, IMG submission 185990) | Bovine rumen microbial communities from Lethbridge, Alberta, Canada - RJG_01 | ecosystem: Host-associated > Mammals > Digestive system > Stomach > Rumen | place: Canada: Alberta | collected...
ACAATCTTGCTACCATTAGAAGCATAACCACTACCACTTGTATATCCACCACTACTTTTGCTTGATGAACCACTAGATGTTGAGTAACCCGGGCCTTTTGAGGACGATGAACCACTAGATTTAGTGTTACCACTAGATGATGTATACCCCGGTCCGTATCCACCACTAGATGTTGTACCACCTCCACTAGACCCATCAATCAATCCATGAGAATATTGATATTCCCATTGTAATTGTTCGGCAGTTTTATTTCCGTATTCACCACTCTCAGCAAGCTTACGGAAATTTTCGATATTGCTTGCAAATTCCTTTTCTGCCTCTGAGGCTTTACTCATTGAATTGATAGCTTGTTGTGTAGCATCGCCAACACCCGTAGCCCATTTCATGAAATTAGCAAGATTTTGCTCTAATGAAAGATTGGTATCATAAGTAAATGATTCAATCTTATTAGCCATATCATCATAAGCGTCACCTAAGTCATCAAGTTCATCTTCTTCTTCTTTATAATATTTTTTAATTTTTGTTAAGCGTTTTTGAAGAGACTTAATCTCTTTTTCATATTGCTTCTTAATATTATCTTCTTTTTTCTTAAGAGCATCAATCTCATCTTTATATACTTTAATCTCGGCATCTTTTTGAGATTCAAGCTCTTTTTTGTAATCTTCTTGTGCAAGTTTACGCTTATAAGTATTGAGTTCATCTTGTGCAGAATTGATAGCATCTTGGTCAGAAGTCCATATAAATCGACCATCTTTGAACACCTTAACCTTTTTAGCTCGTGCTGTGGCAAGTGCTTGTTCATATTTTTCAAGCTGAATTTGACGCTCTAGCTTATCATTGGTTTCATCTAATGCATCAATACGCTTTTTCCAATAATCAGATATTTCATCTTTTTTATCTTCAAGAGCGTCAATCTGTTCTTCAATAGCATCTGTGAGGTCATCTTCTTTTTCTTTTAAGCGGTCAATACGGTCATTATAATAATCTTCTTCATCATCTTGCTCATCTTGCAAATCTTTTTTTTGACGCTTAATAGCGTCCTTTTTGGCTTTTAATGCGTCTTTTGCAAGTTTCTTAAAACCTTCATAAACCTTTTCTTCGTTAGATTGAAATTTATCAATAAAATCAGAAGCATATTGTGATGTTTCACCATAATATTGTTTGTTAAGGTCTTTTAGCTTTTGATAATATTCAGTAGCAGTTTGTTGACCCGTCTTATAAAGATATTCATTATCTTTAATTGCTCTTTCAGCATTTTCTTTATAAGCTTTTAATGCCTTTTCATGCTCTTTTTCAGCATCACTTTTACCCGATGATGAACCGCCACCTCTTCTACCACCACCGTTGCTTGATGTTGTAGACGGCTTGAATGATGGTTTTATAACTTGTTTTCTATTCCACCCACTATATTGACCACCATTTGCATTAGCAAGATTTGATAAATCGCTTTCTTCCCACCAGCTAGTTGATGTAGAATTAAGTTTATATAAAGCCATCTGCTTTGCTTGTTGCATTTGCTGTAATTTGCCAATTACATCATCAATCTCTATTCCTAATGCTTGAAGATTTGCAATATCTCCATCAGTCATTAAAAGAGTGCCATTAGCATCAATTTTTGCATTTTTAAGAAGATTTGTTAATTCAGTAGTTTGTTCTTCTGTAAGTCCAAGGCTTTGCACAGAATCAGATTCAGCATATGCTTGTGCTTCTGCTTGTGAGAATGATGTGGTAAGATTGTCGCTCATATTTGCCAATTTTTGTTTAACAACAATATCGGCATTTTCAATTCCCATTGATTTTAATTGAGCAATAACATATTCTTCATTATCTTCTGTTAATTGATTAAGTAATCCACTACTATCAACAATTTGTTGTGCCAAATCATCAAATGCTTGTTGTTGGTCTGCAACAGTAGAATTTCCATCGGTCATTACCTCATAGAAATTTGTTAAATCAACTTTTAACTTTTTGCAAGTTTTTTGTAATTTATTAAAACTTGATACGGAAATTTGACCGTCTTTAGCCCAATCAGAATAAACAGAACTTACCTTAGTAAATGTGTCTGACATTGTACCAAGAGTATCCGTTAATTCATTATATGAATCATCTGTATCTTCAACTGCATTTTTTGCTTGATTTATAAGACTTATTGCTTTTGACCAATTTTCATCAGCTAAAGCATTAACAAATTCTTTGGATTTATCAGAATCCATACTATCAACAAGATTATTTATTTCATCTTCTGATAAATTCATTTTATCAGCTAATTTTGATACAGATTCAGTATATCCATCAGTTGATTCTTTATTTTGTGTAGTTGCATTATAAAGTTTAGACATTTCATCTTGATATTCTTCACTTGCATTTCCAAGACTATCAATTTGTTTTGTCTCTTCATTATAATATTTTCCTTGTGAATATAAGGCTAAATTAAAGGCATCTACTCTATTTTTTGCTTCATCATATTCGTCATCAAGTTTTGATATAATATTATTTAATTTTTCAGAAACAACTCCATTAGATTGAAGTTCTTCTCTTAACTTCTTAACATTATTAATATATCCTTCTGTTGTCTGATTAACATTAAGATTTACATCATCAATATGATAACGTTCTGCAAGATTTGCAACATACGAACCTTTATATCCTGATAAACCTTCGAATAAACTAAAGTTATTTGAAAACATATCAGAAACTTGATTTATTGATGAAACATCTTTTCGGTTTTGACCAAAACCTTCATCAATCTTATCATTTATTTCTTCATTTTTTTGTTCTTTTATTTTGTCAATTAACTTTTGTTTTTCATCAGTAAGGTCTTTTGTTTTTTGAATCTCACTATCGATAGAACCTAGATTTTGTTTCATTATTTCATCTAGTTCTTCTCTTCCAGTAGACTCATCATTTATTTTATCTTCTAAATCACTAATTGATTTAATTGAGTCAACCATTTGTTGACTATTTTCTGTTGCAATATTTTTTGCTTTTTCTATAGCTTCATTATGAGCATTATAAGCTACTGTAAGTATTCCTAGTGTTATAGCTGTAGCAGATATAATATTAGAAAGGCTAAGAAATGAGGCACCTAATTGTGGTAATGAAGTTATTCCCATTTCATCAACAATTGCAATTACACCTTGTATATCATTTATAAATCTTTTAATCCCATTTGATACACTTTTAATTCCATTTAATACATTCGAACCAAATGCAATTAATGATTCTGACTTAAATGCTATTATCAAAGTGATTATTGTTGTTAATATAGATGGTAATCCACCTAATGCTTGAATTAAATTCAAGGCACCATTAGCAATTTCAAGTAATGATTTAGCAAATGAAACAGTGCCACCTTCTCCCAAAACAATCTCTTGAAATTTTGATTTAAGAGATGTGAGTAATGCTTCAATGGATTTCATATACTTTTCATTTTCTTCCCAAGCAGAACCATTTGCCTTTAATGCTGTTTCTGTAGCATTTACAGCAGTATCAAAATTGGTCATCAATGCTAAGAAATTATTTACTTGGTTAGCACCTGCACTTGTGATAGCAATATACTCTTTTTGATTAGAGCTTAACGTATTCCATTTTTTAGAAAGGTCTTGTAAAATATCATAAGAACTTCTTGCTTGACCATTCTCATCTTGTAATGCGATTCCTAATTCATCATATATTGCAATAAGTTTTTTACCTGTAGAAGAATTTGCATCAAGAGTTTGAGTTAATCTTGAAAAGATTTGTCTCAAACCTCTACTTGCTACAGAAGCATTACGAGTAATTTCTGTAACAGCAGTAAGCATACCAAGTGTTTGTTCATATGAGTTACCCATTGCAGATGATGTTGAAGCAAGATTCTTAAGACCTTTTTCAAGGTCAGATGACGATACAGCGTAATTATTAGAAACCGCATTAAGAGCATCCAATACTGTTAATGTTTGTTTTCCAACATCACTAGTATTGCCTAATTGGTCACCAAATGCTTTAAGTTGTGAAATAATAAATGATGTTGCGTCACTTGCACTTATTTCTTCATCAGAAATATTCTGCAATAAAGCAGAATATTGTGCTAATTTTGCGGAATCTTCATCAGAATAACCCGATTGTTTATAGCCTGTTGCACCCTCTACCATTTCTGTACGAGTTCTTGCAACACTTTCACCAAGAGTTCCTAATTTTTCAGCATATTTTTCAAGACTGTCACCACTTAAATCAGATACCTTTTGAAAATCTGTTAATGCATCATCATAAGCCTTTACAGCTTGTACACCATCAGTAAATGCTTGCGATAATGTATTTAATGTTGTGGTGATAAGACTAAATTTTGCTACTTTACCTGCTGTATCAAATAAATCATTAATACTATTTTTAAGACTTTTAATATGAGGTTGAGTAGATTTTAATTTATTTCCAAGCATTTCAACAGTTTTCCCAACCGTTACACCATTTTTGGAAATATTTTCTGTCAGCTTTACAACTTTTTGCCCTGCTTCATTAGTAAAAGTAGAAATTCTTTGTTTAGCAATTTGTATAGACTTACCGTTATTGTCAATTGTTAAATTTGCTTTAATAGTAGCCTCTTTGCTTAATTTCAAAGTTTCTTGCTTAACTTGTGCTTCAAGACCTGCTGTATTAAGTTGAGAATTTATTATTAAAACAACTCCGCTACTATTAGCCATTTTCTATTTATCTCCTTCCTCTTTTGTAAACGCTTGAAGTTTTTAATTTATGTATTACTCTGAATAATCCAAGATGATAACCACCTATATTAATAGCGTCTGCTATATCATCTTGATTATATTTTGATGTCTTACTTTTATATATAAGACTTAAATTAAATTTTTGATTGGCAATCATTACACTTTGTTGTTTAAGGTCACCATTTGCCTTTTTAATGCCTAAAGCAGAGTGCCATGTTGGAACAGGAATATAATTAGGATTAACACCATATTCATGACATAACACCAATATTGCTCCCTGTAATGTCCCTAATGCCAATACTGTGACACTATTGCCACCAGTTCTTCCAAATGATGGTGGCACATCTTCCATAATCATCTCATTTGGTTGCCATTCTTTGATGACATCTTTTAAGCCATCAACCATATGTAAAATACGTTCTCTTCGATTATCAGCACTCTTTTGCTTGGATTCAGCATCTTCATATTCACATTTGATGACTCCATATTTTAAGAGCACTCTTTTTTCTTTATCAAAAATAGCCCAACCAGTTTTCATGGTTGAGCCATCTATCGCTAGTAAATAATTATTCATTTTTCTCAATTCTGATTGTCAGACAAACATTCTCGCACTCATATTGATAGAACCTTTTCTAAGATTCAATCCAAGTTTATTACATTCTGCTAAAAACATATCTGTTCCATGCTTATTAGCATATTCCTTAAATTTTGTCATGAAAGGTCTTGGTGGCATAGATGGAAATCTGCCATATAAATCATCATGTTCTCCATCTCCATGATAATAATATGCTCCATCATAATCTGAACCTTTATCAATATATTCTATCAATGCACTTAATGGAAATTTACCATATTTATTATTGCCGTGGTCAAATACATTTGGGAAAAATCCATATTCACTTTCATTTTCAACAATAGCGTCAGATGATGTATCACCTGCCAATCCAATATAATCAGCATTTGGATAAGCATCATAATCTATTGAAAATGCGTTATATAATGAATAACTTCTACCTTCCCATGTATTATCATATGAATAAACATATTTTGTAATATATTCATCCAATTTTTCTTTTAATCTCTCTATGGTTCTTTGTCTAGCAATCTCTATTCTTTTCTCTATTTGGTCACGTAACTCTTCGACATTATTTGCTGTTATTCGCATTTCTTAGCTCCTTAAAATTATCAAAGAGCTTTGTAATAACAGTATTGACATCTTCCTTAGAAAAATTCTTAAGAGCTTTATTCATTGAATCTGTGAGTGTATCTGTACATGCCTTGATTACACTTGCAGTGGATTCATTAGCCTTAATAGCTTCACTGATTACATCTGCACATGAAGAATTCAGTTCATAATCAAGTTCTTCAATTAGACCCCATGCGTTATAATAATCAATCTTTTCTCTTACATCTTGGTCAATGGTATCAATATCATCAAAATCTGTAAGGTCTGTAAGATATTTAAGATAATAAAACCATTTCACATATGTTCTCAATACTGTATTATCAGTCTTTAACATATTATCAACAATGACAGACATTTCCATAAAGGTAAGATAATTCTTAAAATGTACAGTCTTATCTTCAATATTAAACTCTTTTAACTTAGGATATTTCTCCATATTTTCTCCTATCTCTCTTCTATATCAATATAAGCATATTCTTTTGCTTCAAGTATAGCACTTAAATCTTCTTTGTCAATAGTTCCAATATATTTTTTTAATCTTTCTTTTGAAATTGAGCGAATGTTTTCACATAGGACAGTGTTATGTTTACACTTCAAAAATCCATATTTATTTTCTCCCAATTCAACATGAGTAGGCAATGATTTTTTATGTCTACTTGTGATAGGAACTATGATAACATTTTTAGAAGTCTTATTCAATATATCAATTTGAATAATAACACAAGGACGCTCACCGCATTGTTCACTACCCTCGCCATCATTCAAATCACATATATAAACCTGCCCCTGTAAAATATTACGTTTCATTCTTTATCTTTCTTCAAATGGCATTAAAGAAGCCTCATATCCATTATCACTTTGTTTAAGATAAATATAATTTGTCGCCTTATCTCCAAATGTATTTTTTATTGTGATTGTTTTATCATCACTCAATTCTACATATAATAATCCATGAGCTTTACGCACCACATAATATGACCCTTGTGGAATATTTCTATCAATATGTCTCACTCTTGTAGGACATTTCTCCATTGCATCTGTGGCAATATATTTTCTTACATTTGGATTCATACAAAGTTTTGCATAAGGACATCTCTCATTGCTAAAATTGCATAAAAATTGTTGTAAATCCGTTTGATTAGGATTGTAATGTCCGTATTCACACAGCATTATTTTTTATCCTTTTCCATAATATGTAAATTTTATCTCAACAGAAGAGTTCGTATCTGTTAAGATAAAATAAAAAAAGGAGAAAGATAAACATATCTTTCAATGATTATTTTTCTCCTTTACAAAAATTTTAATCCCCTATAGGGAAAGTCTATTATTCGATTCAGTTTAAGCTGTCACTGTTGCGACTGCTGTTGCAGAAAGTGAATCCTTTGTGGTTACTGAAATATCAATAACTGCTGTTCCTTCTGCTACTGCGGTTACCACACCGTTAGCAACCTTTGCAACACTCTCGCCATCTCTTACAGCATATGTGAGTAGTGATGGGTCAATTAGTGTTGGATTAGTGCCATCAGAATACATTGCATATACAGAAATCTTCTGAGTTTCGCCTGCCTTAAGGTCAATGTCAGAATCATCCACTACAATATTGGTTACATTTTCAAATTGGTCTTTATTGAAAATATTTTCGCTAATTTCTGCATAATAACCCTTATCAGAACAACCCTTTGCACCTGTAAATGTTGCAAGAGCATTACCTGTAAGAGAAGATGTTGCAATACCACCCGATGTAAGGGAAAGGTCTTGAGCACCATCCGTTATCGATAAATTACTTAAATTTTTTAACAAAATTATTATAATATTCGTCTGTAATTCTATTTTGTGAATATAACATATCTACAAACTCATAGAACTGTTCTTTTGTATTATTCCCATAACCATATAAATGATGAAATTCTTTATGTATATTTTCTGACAATGTAATCATATTCTTTTCATCGTATCTTTGGTCAACAAATTTATCCCAACCATTCAAATGATGAACATTATGATGTGAATTTCTATCACCTGTTAATTGACAAGTGTAATTGTCTTTTTCCATTATTTCTTGAACAAGTTTTTGATATAATGGATTATGTCGTTTTTCTTCACGTTCTTCATCTGTTAAATTAGGATTCCACATACATGATGTCTCTCCACTTCTATCTTCTTTATAAGAACAATAAAAACATTTTACGTTCTTTAATAATCTACATGGAGCTACATACCAATCTTTTCCACACTTTTTACATTTGCATTTAATATTCTTTTGACTACCTTTATATTCTTCTAAGACTTCTACATCATCTCTAACTTTAGAAAGTTTTTTTAAGAATATTTCATTAGTCCACATATATCTTTTTCTTGCATTGTTTGTTTTGCATCGTGGACAACCATGTCCATTGCGAATATCACTAGGAAATGCCATCCATTCATATCCATCTAATTCGCACTTAAAAAGTGTTTTTGTATGTGTGTTTATATATTCACCAATCATTGTTATATGTGTTGGTAAATTTTGTATTACTTCTTCTTTAGATAATTTTTGTGGCAATTAAATATCACACCTTTCGTTGATATTTAATAATTTTGTTATTTTTAATTTAAGTTATTTATCTCATTCAATTTGATTCGCAAAATCAAACCCGCCTTATCCTCACGGACAGACAGCTTATGTTTTCACATAAGACTAGACTATTTGTTCACCCTATAAATTATATAGGGGCAAGATTTTTCGCATCACCATATGCTTGTGTGCTAACGCCCTCGCAAAGGGCTAGTCGTTGAACCTTTCCCATGTTAAAGGGAAGTGGTTGCTAAACTGCCATTGTATACGATACTTAGGATTTAACCATATATCATTTCTATTACTTTTTTCTACTTTCGTAACATTCACGTTTATCTTTTCAGATTACGTTGTAGTGAATAGAACTTTAGGCTTTCAAAGCAATTAACCTTGAGTACTTACCGATTACTCGATAAGCATTGTTTCAATTATATTATAGACCTAATGAATAATATAATTTTTTCAACTGGAAATTAGGAATATCTACAATAAGTTCACCAATCTGTGAAGATGATGTGTAAGATGATTCCTCTGTACCTGCCTTAAACATTGGAACTGTGAGCACTGCGTGTACTACAGATGGAATGTAAGAAGCTGATACTGTAAAGCGTCTTGCAGAAGCAGAATTATAGAAATACTTTACACATACTGTATCACCTGCCTGTACAGATGCGTTAGCCACATTATCCTCAAAAGTAATCTTAGACCATGCGTCATCTGATGCAGATGCAAGCTTATACCAACCACAAATTTCATTAGTTGTTGGGAAAGCAACAGGTGTATCTGTAACCTTAATCTTACCTGCCTCTGTTACTGTAACTTGTTCATTCTTAAGTACATCTGCACCTGCAACAATGGAACCACCACAGTTTAGTGAAAGATAATTAAGGTCAAACAATTGGTCAGTAAGAGTAAGACCAAATGTAGAATCATGATAATACTTACCAAGAAGCACGTTACCTTGACCACCTCTAGCCTCTTCTGCGCTTACAGACATATTGATGGCTGAATCAGTAAGGGTCTTAGAAGTAGAAATTAGGGCATTTGTAGCCTTATCAAAAAGGTGAACAATACCCACACTAGCAAGAATTGCCTTCATATTTTTTATCTCCTTTTTTTTATTTCAAATCTTTTATATATTTACAGAATTTACTTTGTTGACAAATGAATCCTTATTCTGTAATATTTCATCAAATTTATCCTTTTTCTTTGTGAATAAAGGATGATTAATGTCATCTTTTACATCATATTTGAATGATGCTTGAATCATCTTATTGGCAAAATACATATCATCATCTACCTGTGATTGATATGTTAAGCAAAAAGACCTATAAGACATTGCGTTTATGTCTTGCATCTTTAAGCCTGTTTTACCTATCAGATAACATTTTCTCTCTTCAAGATTAGGTATATGAGAATCTTTATATTTGATACGATAATAATCATCCATAACTTTTTGTAAATCTTTTGACACATATCGGTCATCATATCCAATAATATTATAGAATTTTATTATCTGACATATCTCATCAAATTCTTTATGTGTAATTGTGGCTTTACATATATCATTTTCATCGCTTATCAGCAAAAGAGGTTTATTATTGTCTTTCATATAGCCAAAATTTGATTCATGTAAGCTTTTCTCTAAAACCATAAAAAGCATGGATTTATAATTGTCATCTTTTGCCACAATTCTTTCCATAACGAATTGAAGATATGACATTCTTATTACATCAGCATCGTTTATTTCATTTTTATTCATGCTGAGTATCGTCAAACTTTTCTCAAACAAATCCCAATCTTTTACAGAGATAGGATATATATTAATTGTGTAGCCACATTTTAATTTATACGGAACAGGTTCATCATTTTGAAAATATGCTATTCTGTAAAATTCAATAGTGTCTTTATCCACAATAATTGTCCTTTACATTCATATATTTTACACCAAATACTAAAGCACTTCCAAAAAAGTTTTTACTATTAGAAATAGATAGGCGTTCGCTACAAGCCGAACTAAGCTCACGATTGAATTGAAAATATCCGACACCAAATGCGTCTAATCCATTTAGCGTGTTCAAAAGTTCTGATTCAATAATGTCAATTCGTGAACATGGTATATCATTCTCATTATTAACAAGTGAGATTTTAGACCCACATATAATATCAAATTCATATAAAAGAATTGAATAATCTTTTGTAGTGGGTATCATACCATATTTGAAAATTCTTAATTGAGTACAATCCTGTGTTATCTCATCTCCAACAAGTGGCTTTAAGAAAATTTTTTTGTCACTCTCAATGCCATTGTCTCTATAAAGTAATTGCATTTTTTTTGGAATAGTAAGATTGTCTTTTTTAAGAGCATCAAATCCATCATATTTTAATAGCTTAAATATGTTATCGTTTTTTTCTGTGAGTGTCAATAATATTTTATACGGAATTTCGGGCATTTCAGAATAATTGTTAAAATTTTCTTTCATAAAACACCTTTTAATACAATGCCTTTAATTTAACATTCAATATAACACTAAGACCACTCTCTGATGTAAATGTTAATGTCAAAGGTGTCTTAGACTGTTTCATATTAATTAAAGTCCACTCGTTATCAGAATCATTTGTAAGTTCATAATAATCTGCAGTTAATCCACTTGCAACACATTCCACCTTTTCATCGGTTTGTGTTTCATTATTATAAACATAAGCATTTATTTTTTGTTCTTCATACAATGGTAATTCATCTAAAGGTGGTACAATAATCAAACGTTTACTTTCAGTTTGAGTTGTAACAATGGTAATATTTACCGTATCTTGTACACTTTCTTTATCTGCCATTGATACAGTAATATTTACATCTCCATCATCACCAATCACTTCATAATTACCATTTTCATCAATTGTTACAAGAGATTCATCAGATGATTGCCATTTCAAAGCCACATTATCCATTACCATATTCTGATTTTTAATTGTAGCAGTAAAAGCACCTTTAGCACCCTTACTTAATTGCAAAGAATCATCAGCATTAATGATAATAGCATAATTATTTCTTATATCATCAGCAATATTATCTTCAAGATTATCGTTTTCCTGTATGGTATCAAGATACATCTCAAAGAAAAGAATTGGTGTATCTTTTGTGACATAATCATTCTGCATATAATTATTAATTGCAATATAACGATATGGCACACCATTAAAAATAAAACGTTTATTTTTAACCAACCCTATTGTATCGGGATTTCCTTGTACCATTACAGTAACGTGACCATTAGCTACAGTAATCTTTTTAGAAACCTGAGCGTGTGGACTCATAAGGTCATACCCAAGATTACATGGATAAGCCTTAAGATTACCATTTTCATCAATCCATTTAAGCCAATTATTACATCTCACTACTTTGAGTGAAGATATTGCTTCAAGTGTATTGGTGTCCTCATATACAATCCAATAATTATCATCAAATTGATAATATGTACCTCTTTTTGAATTATGCTTGACATCTTCAAAATAAAGGTTACGATAATCATCTACATTTTTATCTGTATTTATTGTAACATCTGCTACAGTACCAACCCAACATTCAATCTCTTCAAATTTAGAAAAATCAAAATCTTGTGATTCTTCCATTACGATTGTTTTGAGGGTTGTGTTTTCATAAAGACTATGAATTGAGGCTTGTAATCCATCACGCCATCTTTCGTTTGGTGTTTGAGCCAAATTTTTAAGATAATTATCGTAAAATTTTAAGCTCATATTACACCTCTATCTTTACATTTTTGAGAATTTGTTTATTTTCATATTGCTGAATTTCATATAAATATTCTTCTCTGATGGCATTAAGATAATCAGTCTTTGACTTAAAAATCTGTGGAGTATTTACAATATTAAAATCTCTTGTTTTAAGTTTTTCGTTCATTGCAGTAATATCATTTACTTCTCTTTCAACCCAACGAAAAACCATGATATGTGCAATGATACCAATAGCGTCATTATCAATAACGCTATTAAAATAATACTCACTCATATTTTCAGAAGATGAGATGTCAGAAGATGAATCACCTTCTGAATTATCATCTTCTGAATCGGAGAGAGCATCATCGGTATCAGAAGTCTTTTCAATTTTTGTATAGCTTAAATCGACATAAGATGAATTGAATAATGATAATGAACTTATCACTAATGAATTGAGAAATTCAATAAAAGCAGTTTCATCTTCTGTTCTCAATCTATCAAGCCTATAATCTTTTATTCTCATGAGGAATTTTTCAATTGGTTCATCAAATGAAGTTCCCATTATCCAATCCCCTTTCTTTTATTTTAATTTTGTGAATCAAACATTTGGATAAGATTTTTATTCATTTCCTTGCCAACTACAGCAAGAACATTATAATCTACATCCTTACCATCCATCTTTGCGTTTTCAATAAGACTAAGAATTGTATCTTTTTGCTTATCAGTAGCAAGATGAAAAAGTTCAATAATTTGATTAGCAGGTTTTTGAAGAATATTCTCCATATCTTCGTTTGAAAGCATTCTTTGATATGCACCTTCAAGACGCAATTTCTTTACTGCATCTGAATCAAGAATATAAAATGCACCCTTTTGTGCAAAACTCTTCATATTTTTACAGATTTCCTTGAGGTCACCAAAAGGAATATTCTGCATTTCACCTATCTTATCAAATTTATATTTTGTTCCTTGACCATATCCATCTGTAGATAGCACTAATACACCATTACATTCAGATACAACAGGAATTTCTTTCTCGTAATCAGAATCACCCTTTTGAGCCAAAGATTTCTTCAAAGCTTCAATAATATTTTCTGAATCACTATTCTTATTTTCGGCTTCTTCCTTTTCCTTTTTAAGTGCTTCAATTTGCTTTTGCATCTCTTGCATTTGTTGCATTAAAGCTTGCATATCAACACTTTGCTCTGTCTTAGGTGTTTCTTCTGTTTTAACAGTCGCTTTTCTAGGCATTTTTATATATTCAAATCCTTTCAATCTTTTTAATAAAATTCATCACTCGGTCAATTTTTATTTTACCGTCCTGTCAGAACCGTCACAGGACTCATCAATATGTAAAGATAAGCGTCATCTCTTACGCTTATCTGCAAATGTATAGACACAGAATGAGACTATCAAAAGCCTCACTCTGCATAAATCATTTATTCAATTAGGCAAGCTTTACTACACCTGCTGTAGCATTAGAGCATACTGCAAAGCCCCATCTCTTATTAAGAGTTGTGTGCTGTGTAAGGTCGGCATTGTCATAATTGTTATCGGTATAAGACATTGTATTTCCTTCGATAACACCCTTGATGAGCTTATCTGCACCTGTAGAAAGAATATAGAGCTTAGTATCATCCATTCTAAGACCATATCTTTCACCTGTAGCAACTTGTGGAAGTACCATAATGTCATAATCGAAGAAATCACGGATTAGGTGAATACCCATGTTAGCAGAATCAGTTGTAATTCTGTAACCCTTTGCACTATCGGGTAGAACATTATAAAGTGCAGACTGTGTACCAAGAATTGTTACACCTGCACCATTATTATATGCTTCTACTGCTTCACAAAGATGAAGAAGTTCCTTTGCATCATAACCATTAACGGTAAGGTCACTTGGGAACTTAGCATTATTTACGAGTGCATTAAGAGCATTGTAATTATCAACTGTCATCTGTCTATCCATAGACATGATAGCCTTTCTTACAAACTCTGCAAGATTTTCCTTACCTGCAAGAACACGATAAAGAGAAACTTCAACAGTAATCTGATGATTTACAGCAGAAAGAGTCTTTGTTGTTCTATAATCCTTGTTATTGAAAGAAAATCTCTTTGCATTACCACTTTCTGAAACACTGAAAAGAGAATTTGGAGCAATCTCAACTTCAAGAGTTTCACCATAGCCTACAGTCTTAATTTCAGACCAAAGACCAACAGACTTAATGATTGTGTCGGGAATAATAGCATCAATCATCATGCCAACAACTGCGAATGTAGCCCACTTAACCATTGGGTTCATAGCCCATGCTTCAAGTGGAATGTCATCAGAAATCTTTTGACCCGAAATTCTACCAATTTCTGAAAGAAGTGCTTCGTGCATCTTATCTTCCTTTTCGTTGAGAGAAATAGTTTGGTCAAAATCTCCAATCTTCTTACCATGAGCAGACATATAATGGCAATAATAGTCTCTCATTTGGTTATATACCTTTAGTACGCTTTCATTACCGTTAGCGAACTTTACAATATTCATTGGTAAAGACATATTTATTCTCCTTTTATTCAAAAATTTTAATCTTTTTCAGATTAATCTGTTACAGCAGAGAAACCAT
>Ga0256404_1008873_pt1 | contig 14784 bp, 5 predicted proteins | sample RumenRJG_01DNA_FD_185990 | JGI IMG/M metagenome (GOLD analysis project Ga0256404, IMG submission 185990) | Bovine rumen microbial communities from Lethbridge, Alberta, Canada - RJG_01 | ecosystem: Host-associated > Mammals > Digestive system > Stomach > Rumen | place: Canada: Alberta | collected...
GGCGCCATTAAACAATTGGCATGCTTGAATACTATTATATGATTTATTTGGGTACACTGTGTCCGCAAATTGCGTGATAGATGAGAACATTTCATGTGGTAATTCTTCTATGTTTGAAGAATCTATGAATGTAGTACCGTCCTTATAAACTGACACAGTTGTATCTCCATCATCTGAATTAAAGGTTACTTGGCTTGCTTTAAGCACATGTGGGCCTTCCACGATTTGAAGTTCACTTTGGTCTGGTATTTTTAAATATACACTTCTAACCCCATCATAATAACTGTCTACTGAACTTGCCCCTCTTTTATAACCCTGCATAATGGTACTTCCACTTGTTGTACCAAGAAAGTCTATATCAGTTTCGCTATACCAATATTCAAACCCGTGGTCATTGACGCAAGCCTCAGTTGCATTTCTAAGAAACACTCCGTTTTTAATGTTGTTGGCATATGTTACTGGATTTGCGTCATATACCAATGTATCTGACTCATTTGCATTAAGATATGGTCTATTAGGCAGTCCTTGAGGGTGACCGCATGACAAACCAGCGCAATCACTGCCGTCAATGAATGTTGTGAAACAGTTATTATCATCGGCAAAGAATGTTACTTTATTATTAACTGCTATAGGTTTATTGGTTGTATTGTTACCATTTAATGGGTTAGTGTCGCCATATGATTTAAAATGCAAATAATAGCCATATCTTTCAGGAACACCTGACGGACTTTGTGTTGAAGGATTTTCATAACTTATGCGAACAACATACGGACGTATTTCATTATATCTAACACGACCTTCTTGTGTGATAGTGAAACTCGGACAAGTGGTGTTAGTGTCAAACTTAACCGTTATAGTTGCGGTTCTATCATTTTCAGAGCTATTTTCGCTTATATTACCTACAACGTCACCATTACTTATTCTGATGTTGCTGATGAAATTCGAGTTAGAAGATGCAAATGAAAATCTATTAATACAGTCGGCGCCAACATTTGCACTAGCCAATTTTACATTATTTCCACTAGTATATGGAAGATTATTTGATATTGGCGTTACGGTTATTGATTCACAACCACAAGTGTCTTGTGGTTCACAAGAATCGCATTTGCCACTTAACTGCACTACAGGTATTGTTATGGCACTAATGAATTCCCTTTGTTCAGTATATGCGCTAAGTGAAATTGTTGCAGTTTTTCCGCTTATATCACTTGTATCACAGTTACTATTAGCTGATACGGTTGCAGTGTTTCCTTCTCCCCTTAAATAAACCTCTTCATTGCCAGATAACGACCAAGTTACATTTGGTGTAAAACCATTCGTGTCTCCACTAGGGTTAACACAGTTAAAATCACCAGTAATGGTTATTCGTTCTGGGGTTCCACAATTATCAAGTTCCAATCCCTCTGGATAATAAACATGATATATATATTCCTTACAACCACATGTTTCACAAAGTCCAGATGCCCGTGTAACTGTATAGTGGTCACCAGTAATTATTTCTTCCTCCTCTTCACATTTAATACCATCAAAAGTAACAGTAACAGATGAAAAACCTGTATTTATTTCATCTTCACATTGTTCACTGTCAGTGTAACTTGTTGTTGCGGTGTATGGAATTTCAAATTCAACAGATGTTTTACAAGGGTCTACATTAATTTCACGGTAGCCGAAGTCATATGTGACAGCAGAAACTTCACAATCTGGTGTTGGTGGTTCTGGTTGACTTCCCTTCTTCTGTCTCACATTTATCACTTTATTGGGACAATCCGTTCCGTTTACAGAAGGGGTGATTGTTCCAGTTCTACCACTTTGCCCTTCATTTTCATCTACAGTAATGGTAATTCTCCTACTTTCAACTTCTATATGGAGCCAAGATTCATCACTTGATACGAATTTAACCGTTCCATCACAATTGATGGCATATGTAACGATACTGGTTCCACCAGAGCTATTAAATTCAATGTCCATAAAATTTTTCTCTTATTATATGTTAGTTACTGCCCAACCATTTGGTGTTGGTATGATTTAATCATCAGAAGATTTGTATATAAACAATCCATCGCAATCACACGTAGAAGTTTCACATGCTGGAACCGTCACACGTATTGTCACAGGGGAACCGCTTACAATTAGTCTTGTTGTCCTCGTTACTGGCTCAGTACCGTTGTTTGGTGAATAGTTTACAGTAACTGCTGAGTTTACGCGGACACTACCAGAAGTTCCAACTATTTCAACCACACGGGAACCGCCCATACAATCACCAGTGAACCCAGTATCAGACCATTTAATCCTATCCTGTGATTTTTTGTCGGTTATTTTCAATTCAAGGTCTTCACAATCGCATTCATCTGGTTCTGGGCAGTCAGAAGGTAATTGTACGGTGACTTGTATGTTTTGCCCATCATAAGTCACCGACGTTGTAACAGGGTTTCCAGTTGTCCCTGGCTCATAATCAAACCCTATCTCAATTACCCTTCTAACCTCTGTTATGGAACTAATCGTTGCCATTTATAAGTCCTCGTATATAGTTATTTTTTCACCAGTTATTGTTGTATTTATGGTATTGTCGTTTTCATCGCAATCCACACTTGCTGTTCCACTATTCCACTTATATAATACTTTCTTCTCTTTTTCCTGCTTGTTAGTATATTTTACGCTGTATATTACGGTAGAAGGTAACATTTGGGTAAGATAGTTTGAAACAATGTCATCAAGATATTTAAGTTCCTCTTGTCCTTCTTTTGTGTACCATTCCTCATGAAGATAAAAAACAATCTCAAACCTCTTATTGTTGACAATCTGATTTGTCACCTCATCAATCGTTCCAGCACTAACGGTAGGACATGAAGTATCTTCTGGGTTATATGGATTATATTCCTCTACCCAGCCGTCATTGGTGTTTGCTGATAGAATATACCCCTTTATATCATCTGTCGTATCCCCAGAATAGAACACTTCAAAATTCTTGAGTCTTTCACAGTTTTCTCCGTAGATATATCTGGTATAAACTCCAGTTTCTTCGTTCTTACTTAAATGATTTCCAAAGAAATGTATCTTAGTGTCTGGATTCAAGAATTTATCATATTGTAACACATCTTCATTGTCCTCAATCAATCCACTAAAACCAATGTATGGTATTTCGGTATCGTATGTATCGAAATAGTCCTCATAACACCTTTCATCGAACAAATCATTGTCATGTGCGTGTTTAAAGATTCTCTTGAAATAGGTTAAATACTCATGACCACTATCATATCTCATGTTGCCATTATGCGGATTATTACCCTCGTAATAGTTGTGTATTGTATTGATTTTAAGATATTCCTTGTCTGATTTGTCAAGTCTTCTCCATCCATCTGTCCAATTATAACGCCTTCTTCCGTCTTCTTCTAACACAATTTCTCCTTTTGCAAGTCTGTTATAGAACGAAGAATCTGTTATCTTGAAATAATGTGTCAAATTCTCGTCAGAATCTCCATTTAGAAGCTGGTACGAATCAATTGAATAATAACCATCCGAATCCTCTTTACACATGAACTTAATGTCATCCCCTTTCCTTACAATATAAGCCCTCACTTCATATCCAGTGGGTTTTGAAGAAACGTCATATGTGGCTTCTTCCCCGTTTCTGTCATATACTATGATGGTCGTGTCAAAATATTTGTCAGAACCGACTCTTATTGAACCTCCATCTTTAATAAGTGAAACATATTCGTATACCCCTTCTGCTGCATCTTCGCCTTTGTAATATTCCCTTTTTATTGCGTATACAGAATCGTCAATAACAATTGAGTTGGTTTCAATTGATGCGACGTGGCATACCATGCCATCGAATATTTCTACTCCAGGCAACCTTAACAACTCAGCAACAGAATCAACAGTCCTTATGTTACGGACGGTCTCCTTATATAAACGCTCATTGTCATACAAGGTGTCACCACTACTATCATAGTTGTATTCAGTAAACACAATATTATCATCAACGTCATATTGGAGATTATATGTATTTCCAGAACTGTCCTGTACTATATTTGAATGCCAACCTCCGTCCATTTGGAAATAAGGGTTTCCATCCAATTGTTCATTCTTATTGAAATGTGGGTATAAATACCTTCTAAGAACTGGTGCGTTGTTATCCTCAATACACTTAAATGCGTCGTTTATGTTGCTTGTACCAGACACCCCTCCGTTGATTTGGTCTTCAAGCCTTGATATTTTTATATATGGGCTATATCCTTCATCCTGAGAACAGGAACTTGCTATTCCACTTGTTGAATATTCATATTCGTCTCTATACGAGACTGGTATTCCTTGATATGGGAAAATTCTGTCATTCCTGCCATATTGGTTATAAATTGACACAAATCTATTGTCATAAGTAATCGTCTTGGTGGAGTTAAGCCATTCAATTCTATATCTTTGGTGTACGGCATCCCATTGTTCTTCAACCCTATGGGCAAACGATGTATATTCAGTTACGTCATAATCTGGTTCTGGTTTATTTTCAGGACAACAGCCAGCATATAAAGAATCACACCACCTTTTACTCTTAAGACCGAACATTCCAAGAATCATTTCAAGGCCATCTATTGTACCTTTATGCCTCCATATAGCTCTTGAATTTAACTTTAGTCTTCTAAGAAATTCATTATTTGCGTCAAGGTATGTATATTCCCTTTCATCGGTAAACGGTTTAATCCTATTCTTAATCGCCCCATCCTTACTAAGAGCATTTCCATCATAATATTTAGTAGCCCCGCTTGTTGGGATGTAGTGATAGTTAGTACCTTCTCCACAGTACTTACAATTAGACACGTCCCCTCCAGTACTCTCTCCGTTTATTACAAGGCTGTCGCAGTCGCATGTCCCATCTCCGCACACAACGAACCAACCGTCCTTAAAATCACCAAGCAATTCTTTTGTATAAGGCTTAATTGTTGCTGCTGATTTTTGTGAAAATTCCCTTGTTATGTGTTTTTTCGTAGAGCCAGGTTGCGTTTCGCCATTTATTGAAATGCCATCACAATCACAAGAAGTCTCATATGTATTTCCAAGTTGACCACTGCAATAATCCCCTTCTATATATTTGTCAACCTCTTTCTTTGAACCATCATTGTCATAGTAATATTCTGTAAGGTTATATGGAATCACCAGTTTTACGTCCCATCCTTCGTTTTCAACAACGTCTGTTAGGAAGTAGTCTGGTATGTTGTTTCTTTGGTCATATGTAACAATATTTGTGCTTGTGATTGCGTTGATATATGATAGAATTTCATCAAATTCCCTTGCGAAGACCCTCATCGCCTTCTTGAATCTTTCTCCACCTACTACATACTCTTCCTCTTCCCCTGGGTTGTATTCCTTAGTATAAGTCCAGTCGAAATTCTTTAACGCCTCATGTGTCATTGACCTATATAGGTTATCCGAGAAATATTCATCATAATATTCCCCTATCTCAACCATCTTATCGGTATACCCATTAAATCCGTAATCTGATACATCTATATTATACCCACCATACGTCTTAGGAAACTCGAAGGTTTCAAGCTCCCTGTAATACCCAAATTCATTCTCCCTTATAACAGAAAACACTGTTGAATAAAGAGGGGTTGACTTCGGGTTCATCAGCAGATATTCAAAATTATCACATTCATTATAGAATGTGGCCATAAACGACTTCAGTGGTCTTATGTGTATATCTTGGTTTTTTGAAAGATAAATAGTCGTATTCTGGTCTCCAAACCAACCCTCAATTTCAACAATAAGTCCATTATTGTTCTTAATCGTTATTGTTGCAAATTTTTCTCCAGGCTTGACGCAATCGCCTTCATAGTTAACTTCCCATTCACTTACGGCATAATCATCCTCTATTGTGTCATCATATGTCTCACCGCTAAACATCATATAGTTTTTAAAACCTTCATTTGCAAAAAATTTCATGTAATTTGCATCGTTTGGCAATGATTTTGAATGTATGTCTATGTTAAACGGGTTCGACACTTCTGTAAGTTCTTCTCCTCCAAGTCTTTCCGAATATTCTACCCTCTCTCCACTTTCAATAATCTTATGAGTGTAATAAATCGGGTTGTTGGTACAATATAATTCACCTGGAAACCTACTTACAATGTCAGAAACGGACGCCCTGAATAACTCAGTAAGAGACCCGTAATATGCAAAATCCCGTAAGTCATAGTAATCCTGTTTCAGGACAATTTTAGTGTCATCCTGTCTATCATCTTCTGAAACAAGCCCTTCTATTGCGTCAAGTGTCCATACGGTTCCACTATTCTCGTTTTCATCCCAATTTGTTGAATTATATTGGTTTCTAACCTTAGAATCCCCCCTTACGCTTATAATGAAGTTACTTGACTGATAGATGGGCATCTGACCAGGAGAAAACTGATTCAAGGCACCAATTGTGGTAATATCCCTTTCCCAAATTGTGCCGTCGTTTGTGGTCTGATGCTTTGACTTCAGAACGTAATTACTATGACTTTTAATAAATCTGCCCATTTTTCATTTAATTTAGTTATCACATCTTTTTAAAGCTTATCCTCAATTGTCTCTGCGAAGTTGATATTGTTTTTCCTGTTCTTTCTGATTTCAAAAATCGGTTGTCCAGTATATGAATCTTTTAGAGTGTAATGCTCAGATTGTGAATATATTGCATTATTGTCGTTATATGTGGTAACAAGACCGTTGTCAAGGTCTCTTAACTGGTTGTTCTCAAGCATATAGCTAATCGTATCTGCATTATGGTTAACCATCTCTATGTCAAGTTGTATTGGCTCGAATAAAGTGTTTACGAGAAGTATTTTCTGCGTAGGTTTACCGATATATGGCATCGCATTATCCTTGAATGTAGGAGCAGAAGACGGAGAAACCGTTATGAAAGTAAGACTGGAACTATCTTCATATCTATACGAATAAGATTTATCGCTTGAACTGTTCGGTGCCATTACCACTGGTTCACACTTGTTGTTTGACGTTATGATTCTGTAATAATCTTGTCTGACACCATTGTCGTTCAAGTATATGATTCTATACCCAACAAGGTCGTTGTTTGTTCTTGCTTTTGTTGCAGTTATTCCGTCTTGTACTTGTGTGGTATCAAGAATTATACCCCTTATGTTAGGGAAAGCGGTAAGGTTGCCAACGTCTGTAATAACCGCTTCAATTTCCCTAGGCTTAATAAATACCGTATAGAAACCCTTCTTATTAAATTCACTTAATGGAAGTTGCAGATTATACATTCCCTCAACATACCCATCGGAATAGTCATCATCTTCCTCTCGTCTCACTGGAGTAAGTAGATTGGGAGATATTTTTTTGAAAATACCAGATGAAATAGAATCGTATTCTCTTGTTTCATGGTAGCAATATGATATATCAACGAGACTTGGTATCTCGTTGTTATTAATAAAAATTGGTATTGTGGTACCGTATGTTCCTACTGCCATTTTATATAATCTTTAATCTTCCATTATTTTATAGTATCCGTTTCCGTATTGTATTAAGTCATCCAGGCTTTTTACCTCACCGAGCTTTAAATGTTTCTCAAAAGCTGCGTTAATTCCTCTATCAATATAAATATTTGCGTCAATGTTTTCAACGGATGAGACCCCCATAAGATATTCTTCCTTGAAGACGGGGAACACCTCTATTCCATTATACGGATTCATGTCAAGATAATCACTGAACGTGGTTGTCAAATCACCGTTGACTATGTTTATCAAAGTCTTGAATGTTGCAAGTGGAACACTCCACGTCGTATCATATGTTGTATTCTCCATGTCCTGGAAGGTCTGTGTCAATATGTATGTGAAAATCGGATAACTTATGGTGTGGTTTTCTACCTTATTCTTATTGATTGGAAGAAATCTCACAGGTTTCTTCTTGATGTAGTATTCTGTCCTGACTTTTTTGAATTTAACCGTTTCATTATACTCAACTCCATAGTTATACTTTCCATTTGCAAGCATAAACGGCGTTGAGCCATTATTACCGCTTATAGTGCGTTTCAACGTTGCCCCAACATAATATGTTATGTCACAATATATGTCATCATCAAAAAACCAATAATCACCAACATAGTTTTCTGAATTTTGCTCTTCTTCTTTTTCCTTCTTTATGTTCGTTGAAATCGTAATAGCGCTTAGTGATTTATATTTTTTGTCACCAGCTCCTCCGTTTATCATCGTGTTTCCATTTTCATCCATCTCAACGGTGGTTCTTGATGATTCGAATATATTTCCTTCCGTATCCTTGTAATAGAACGACATTCTTGTGATTATATCACCAACAAAATAATTTGTACTTTCATCATTCGACAAATCAATAGGCACAATATTGGCGACATTTCCAACTTGATACATTGGCTCTATTTCAGAACCTTCGCTTGGTTGGTGGTATTTTTTACCTGTTGGGTCATACCACCCCTCTATTCTATTTCCTATATCATCAACCAATAGGCTTCCAAGTCTTAGGTTGTATATTTTCGAAACGGTTGTTCCAGTGATTTCTTTCACACTATATATCGGTGGCACGGTTTCAACAGATATTGTTATATGGTCATCATTGATTGATACATTTTCAACTTCCACGAAATCATTGTATATAAGGTTGTATACCTTTCCGTCATTGAAACAATACATTAAATTACCAGAATCATCCACTGAATAACCATTTATCACATTAAATAGAACATCATTGATATAAAACGAATTTCCGCTTAATTCATTAACAATTCCATTATACTTGAAGTATATCTTTGTGTCGGTTGAATCCTTGGAGTTTCTTGGAAAATGTTTATATTTATTCACGTCAAACTCATCATTAATAGAGCTGCATTCTCCGCTATATGTTGATGCTGAGTATTCTTCAGTTTTAAAACAAGTGAAATAGAAGAATGGTTTCTCCTTTGTGTTCCAATTATAATACAATTCCCCATATATGGTTTTACCATCTATAACCGTATAAGGTGTGTCTGTGTGTTCATCCCTGTACACAAAATAATCTTTCTTTTCACCAGTAATCGAGTTCCATATTGTTCCATATTCGCTTTCTTCAATTGGAATCATTACTCCGTCTTCACAAATAACATAATCCCCACGTGTTATATCATATACCTTTTGTAGATTTAGAACACAACCTTCTATTGTGTTTCCAGTTACCAACGACCCGTTTTCGTCATAAGTGTAGTATGAATATCCAGAAGATACGAAAATGTCTGGATTTTTCTCAATGAACAACTTAGTATAGTCTGCCCAATCTTCGTCTTTATAACGAGTTTCCATAAGGTTTTCATCAAAGCAAAAACCTTGCCCCTTAGACAATATTATCGGTCTTCCTTCATGTGACACAACCGTTCCAGATTCTGTATTTTCGGTTGCCCCATATCCACTTGCGACACGATAGTCAACACCGCTCTCATATTCTTTAGAAAATATAGAGAATTGTCCCATATCATCAATAGATGTTTGAACCGAACACGGCAATATTATGGTTGGAATAAAACAATTAACATTTCCACTTATTGTACTGTTCATATTCCTTATACCGTCTTGGAGTTCATCGTACCACACCTTCATGAGGTCATATGTTCTCTTTCCACCTCTTTTGAAATATTCCTCGCAATCACAACAATCTATTCCATTTTGTTTGCAATTCCAAGTTTCTGGAAAAAATTCCGTTGCTCCACTGTACAGGTTTGTTTCTTCACCTTCATACTTATTTATCCTTTCCTCAAACCACCCAATCCAATGTACAACGTCTGGATAAAATAGTTTTTTTGCATTCCAATATTCCTGATATTTAAACGGTATGTTAAAAGAAGGTACTATATTTTCACAAATCCATTTGTAAAACCCTTCGTCAACTGTTTCTCCGTTTTCTTCATGAAACATTGGCTTACCTCCCATTGACCTGATTTTTTCATCAAGTTCAAGGTATGTTTGAATATCAGCACCATATAGCATCTGGTTGCGATATTTAAGACCAGACTCATGATTATAATAGTCTTCCGCATTTCTGTACACCAAACCGCAATGAGAGTGGTCGTTTAATAGCGCATAATATTCTTCAAATTCATGATACCATTTGGATAACGTGCTAAAAGAAATAGTCATTTCGCATAAATTATCGTAGCAATTTCCGCTATTAATCTGAGGCTCTATATCACAAGAGCAACCGCTGGTGCCATAACAATGTGTTCCAACACTTATTGCATAATCTTTTTTTTCTGGAAAATCTTCTTTCGAACAATTCAGTACGATGTTCACTGGAACCATGCCATAGTTTGAAGGATATAGATATTCTCTCTTCTTCAATGACTTATCATCGAAGAAATATAGGTTTTCGCCAAGATATGCTGGCAGCACACTCGGTAACCTACTCGTGAAGTCCTCAACAGATATTTCCTTATGAATCACTCTCATATTAACTACACTTTGGTTCCATTATTTTAAATTGGTCTTCATTCATGTCAATGACTGGTGTCGGTTGTTGCTGTGTCGTTATCTCATCTCTTTCACTTTCACTGCTTTCCCCAGACTCATCCTTCACTTTTAATTCAAATAGATTTAAATTAACCACCCCGTTCTCGTCATCAACGTCAACGTACCTTTCATCGAAAACATAAGCATATTCCTTGTTCTTGAAATCATACACGGCATATAATGGTATGTATAACTGTGTCCTTACCCTTGACAACGGGATACCTTCTTTCATCTCAATCAAATCTGTTGTAGTTGCAGATAACATAAGAGCTCTTTCTGGGGTTTCAATGTTGTTTGAATCTGGAGTATTCCACTTCATGGGTATTGTGAACGGTATTGTTCTTCCTATACCAGCATGATTGAATTCAACTTTCATATAAATAGGTTTCGGTCTCAGTTTCTCTGAGTATTCCCTGAAGATATATAGATAGAAACCTTCTGATGAAGTGCTGGTTTCATACTTGTTCTTTACCGTGAGCCTTGATGATACCCTGTGCGCCTCGTCTATTGTCGGGTTGTTTGTTTTCTTGTCAATAACCTCTGTCTTTACTGAAATTTTATTGGGTCTTGTGGAACTGCTCGTTTCCCCAGCGATACAAAACTTATTTATATTTTTCTGCGAATTATCCATGTATGTCTTAAACATTGAGCGATAATCGAAGAAAACACACGAATTACACAGAAGGGATTGTGTGTTAGGGTCTGGTGTGTCATAGAACGTAAGTCTTACGAATGACTTACCCACCTTCTGTTTCTGATAGAAGATGTCGTCGTTTGTAAAATAGAGTAATCCCATGATGTCAGAAGTCTCCTGCAAGGTGTTTGCGGATGTTGCCGCAGAAAGCATTTCTTCGTATGGATAAAAGTCAGTTACAAACCAGTTGTCTAACTTATCTTTCGTATCGACCAGGTTATACCCTTCATTTATCTTCCAATTGTCTTCATTTCGAGTTCTGAAATGTAAATTAATCCTAATTTCGTCAATTGGTTTGAAATCAGTAGACGAGCCAACATATTCATGTGTCGGTATGTATTTAGGAAGATATACATCTTTTTCCATGTCAACGATGGGGTTTATCAGTTCCTCTGTTTTTCTGGACACGAAATCTCTTTCGACAAGGTTGTCTTGCAATGGGTTTCCTCCGACGCTTGTCACCAACGGTAAGGATACGTTCAGATAAGACGTATCACAAAATAGCAAAAGGTCATCAAATAAGTTGTAATAGTCATCACTTGATGTTGGATTCTGCATTATTTGGAACGCCAGTTCTTTTGTTATTTCCTTCTCTCCGAATATTGTGTTTTTTGTAAATACATTGATGTCTGCTTGATTGTTTACGACATATTGGCACAGAATTCCTGAGTAATATTTATCAAACCTACTGGTGAAATCAAAGTCATTGAAAAGCGGTTTACATATCAGCATTGAGCTTCCCTTTACATCGAGCACTGTGAAAACAAGCGTATCTGAGTTTCCAAGTATTACAACCTGTTCAGTGTCTTCTCCAGTTCCACTAATTACTGGATATTTAATACCGTCAAGAATTACGCCATCATACGGTTCTATCTCATATAACGCCTTGTTAGCGGCAGACGAAGAATCCTGGACAATGACACCATATCTTTGAAGCTGTCCTCCTTTTATCAGCATCGGAACATTTTCACCAGAAATGTTTACAAGACAGTCTTTTCCGTCCTCCTTACCGTTTATATAGTTTATTTCATAGTATGTTCCAGCAATTTTCACCATGTCACACAGGTTTTCTACAACCTTGTGTTTTTCGCCTTTATAAACGACGAATCTGTCGTCATTTTGGTTGAACGAGTATTCTTCTAGGTTTGTATGTACGTTAAGGTAAGTCTCATCACCCACCACATTGTTAAAATACACCTTTGTGCCTACACCTATATTTTTTGCATTGTCGATGAGTTCAACACGTATCATGTTTCCGTCATTGGTATTCAATATATCATTGATTACGAAAAATCTGGTTTCATCTATTATAACAAAAGAGGTTACCTTATATAAGTCATCCAAATCAAGTATTTCATAATCTTCTTTTAAGTTTTCACTGGTTGCTGGAAAGACTCCGCTTTTCGTTGCTATTTCTGATTCAAACATTACTGGGAAATCCACGGTTTCATATTCTTCATAGTTTTCTCCATATGTTGTGGCTGATAAAGCATATTTTGGCACCTCACAAATGAATTCAAACGAATCATTGTTAAAATCCATTCTAATTGGACACATGACGTCCTTATACATGACATAGTAAAAATATTTTACGAAACCGATATTTTCCACCCTTCTTACATCGTCGTCACGTTTTTTTAGTAAAAATTTTGTAATACCAACGTAATCTTTGGGTTCAAATTTATGAAATTCAATACCGTCACAATTGGTTATATCTTCATGCTTTAGAATCTCTCCCCCGTCATAGTAGGATAATCCACCAAGCTCTCCAGTCTCCTCGTTGTAGAAATCTCCGTCATAATAATAGTTGTTCCCGTCAATTCCAACCATCCCGTCCTCAATCCAGAAAACTTTGTCAAGCTTTAAATACCCACTTCCGTCATATGAAACGGTAAAGTCGTATTCTCCAGGGACCCCATCAATATTAACAGTAGGAAAATTGTTAATGGAGAACATATTATCATCATATGAATAATAATACTTTCCGTTTATAAAGACGTAGTTATAAGTTATGCGTTTGCCACTTTCTTCCAGTGTTGTATAGTCATAGGTAAAACCACTATTAACTGGGAACTTATACCCCTTTACGAGGACAAATCCGTTCCTTGTGACGTTTTCTGTTTCCATGTCAAGGGTGTTTTTATTACCACCAAACTTAATGTTTGCGGCTTCTATCGTCGTATCTCCATATATATTGTTAGACTGAAGCGTAGTACCGCTTACTAACGAAAGGTCTGGTGACAGGTATTTTTCCTGCCACGACATCACATGTTTCTTTATGTTGCTATTGTCAACCCTGATATTGTACTTTAACATTCTACTTCGTCTTCCTTATAGTAATTATCCTCATTAATGATATCGACATCAACGCCTTCGACATCTTCTTCGTCATATAACGTATACAACGAATATGGGTCTTGCCTTCTTAGATATAAGTCAATTCTTTTGTTAACATAGAACGCTCCGTTTGTAAAAGGATATTCCTCGATTTCGTTTTTGTTCACCGCAAAACCATTGTTAAGGACATTTCTCCATATAACCCTGCACGTTCCATCCTCAAGTATTCTTGCATAACTTGGGGCGTTGATGTTATCAAGCTTGAATAGCGTGTAGTCTGATATGTTTCCAAAACCACTATCATCCTCTATTTCCGTCATACCAGTTATAAGGTTTGGTACACCTGTTTCCTGGTCTGATGTGGCTGGTTTTCCGTATTTATCATAAATCTTACAAGTAAACACCTTTGACGAATCTGGTTTCCACGTGATATCAGAACCATCAACTGTAGTACAATAGTAATATTTATGGCGCCTCCTATCATATATCACTGCCTTGTCTCCCATTGTCAAGTAATGGTTTTGCAATGTTGATATTTTCACCATTTCACCATCACACCATGTAAGAGACCTCATTTTAAGCGAATCTGGCATTGTAGTGTTAAGCAGTCCGAACGTTCGTATCTGTATTTGATAATGTGGCGCGTAATAGTACCCCTCGTTATGTGAATTTGCGTTGTTAACAGCGAATGATTGCACTTTATGGTCATAATTGGCATCATAGTCGTCAAAAATTATTTCATCATATGCATAGCTTTTGAAAAAATTGTTTGATGATGAATTTACGGATTCTCTCTGTGCCGTGTTAACCCTGTGCATAATTTGCTGCAAATGTCTTTCTATTGAATTGTAATTATCAAAGTATGATATATCGCCATAATAATGTATATCATCAGCAAATGAAACCTCGTCAGACTCCTGCAAATCCCTTTTACCGTTTATGAAGTCAACGTCAAAACCCATCTTCTTCATTCTACCCTTTACTGGTGTTACATTAGAATATGTGATTCTTCTAATGTTATTTGTATAGAATTCATCATTACACATATCATTCATCTCAATTCCACATTTTACCTTTCCGAAACAGTGAGAGAATTCAACTTTTTCTGAATTAATAGAGATTGGAACATTATTGAACCCATACCACTCCTTATAACCAGCATTGTTTTTAATTATGGTGAGATAAATTTCAGTCAATGGTCTGCCAAGATTATCTTTCAGGTTTGAAAGTGATATATCATCTGTGAAGACAATTTCC
>Ga0256404_1008875_pt1 | contig 14781 bp, 17 predicted proteins | sample RumenRJG_01DNA_FD_185990 | JGI IMG/M metagenome (GOLD analysis project Ga0256404, IMG submission 185990) | Bovine rumen microbial communities from Lethbridge, Alberta, Canada - RJG_01 | ecosystem: Host-associated > Mammals > Digestive system > Stomach > Rumen | place: Canada: Alberta | collected...
TGACAGCCGGTGACTGCCGATGAAACGATGCAGGCTGAGCTGGCCATTGCGCCCTCCCCCCTCCCAGCTGACAGATACATCGACATCGTACGCGGGGGCTGAGACAGCAGACGCCGATCCGACCACTACGGCATTCACCTCGTATCGGAGATCGTTCACCGTGAGGTCGCTGGGCTCGCCCTGCCACGGCACTGTCCCCGGCGTGATGCCGCCATGGTCGGCCTGCCATTCGAGGTAGGCCAGCTGCGACTGGGCCAGGAATATGCCGGCCTCGCGTGCCCCATCCTGACGGCTGAGACGCGCCGCCTGATATATGGTGAATACGCCTCCTGCCACCAGCGTCGCCAACAGTGCGATGATAATGGTCTCCAGCAGGAAGAATCCTGTCTCGCTGCCTGCAGCCCGTTCTGATACGTGCATGAAATTTCCTCCCATGCTACTCATGATCCGCTCTAGAACAGCGTCATATAGGCCTGCCAAAGCCATTGCCCCGCGAGAACCGCGATCCAGCCGCCAGCCGCGAGGAAAGGGCCGAAAGGCAGAGCATCACGACCGGTGCAGCGCCGTCCGAGCAGCAGTCCGGCTGCCACGAATCCGCCGAGCACGAAGGCTGCCAACAGGGCGATGAATATCCCGGGACAGCCCAGCCATATCCCCATGACCAGGCCGAGCTTCACATCGCCGCCCCCGAGACCGCCGCGCGTCACGCGGCGCAGCAGCCACAGGCTCCCACCGCCTGCGGCCGCGCCAGCCAGTACCGTAACCCACTCCGCATCCAGCTGGCACACATGAAACAGCTGCCACAGGAGCCCGAGGACTCCCAGTGGCAGCACGATACGATTGACCAGCAGCCCTGTCCGCACATCAGCTATCCCCAGCCATATCAGTGTAAACAGGAATACTGTCCTCATGATATCCATATCCATACTCACTCAAAAGCTGCCTTGTCATATCCGGCTCGAAGCCGGCTTTGCTATAGTGTCAGTTCGTCTGGGACGTCGTGTCATGGACGAAGTCATTCGCGGTATGCTCGAGGCAAGTAGCCCGAACCTCACCGGTCTTCGTGGTTCCTTCGCCAATCGCATATGTAGTGCCCTCCGGCACCGGCTGAGGATCAGCCTTGCCACGCATGTAACACTTGCCTGCCGGCGGTTTCAGCTTGTCGGCGTCCTGCAGATATTCCGTCAGATCAGATAGTGACTTCGGATTTGTCCCTTTCTCTGTCTGATAGAGCGCGATCGAGGTATCGATTGTCGTCAGGTCGGACTGGATGCGGGCCGTATTGGCCCGGGTCATCATCGCTGACAGCCGCGGTACCGCGATCGCCGTCATCACACCGATGATCATGACCGCGATCAGGACACTAAGCAGCGTAAAGCCTGCCTCATCATTTTTTTGCATGATACCACCTCTCAAAAATACATCCTATCTCTCCAGGCGCACGCGGGCACCGGAGCTGACCATGAGGTGCCAGCCCCGGCGGGGACCGGCATCATTGTATATGTGAAAGGTAACCGGAGAACTTACGAGATTGCCATTTTTAGCGAAGTAAACCTCGCCGTATGAGTCTTCGCCCGAACTCCGTACCCAGGTAACATGTGTGAATGGCAACAGCTTATGACTCATCAGGTAATTGAACGCACCCATGCGCACTCGGTAGTAGCCGGGACTTATCTCGACGATGAGCAAACTGCCACTGTAGATATCCTGGTCATGATAGATCGCTGCCTGATGGACGCCGGTGCGGCTGATTGTCTGGGCATAGCGTATGTCGGACAGCAGGCATTGCGCTGTATACTCAGTAGCCGCCTCTGCATACATGCGTGCCAGCCGGGGCATTGCCACGACGGTCACGATGCCCATGAGCATCGTGACGATCATGACCTCGAGCAGCATCCATCCTGACTGCCCGAACTTCCCCGGCTGGTATTCATGCATGTGGGCGCCCTCTTCATCTAAGCGTTTTATCATTAAGCATATACTAACACTTTTGGCGCTTGATTGCAAGTATTATTTAATTGTATACACTGTGTTTTGTAACAGTAATTATCGCTCTCCAAGCAGTTGTAAATTATTTCAGCTTAAATACTCGTAGATATCATCTCAGATAATCTTTTCCCCGTGATAGAGCTCTCCGCCGATCTCAGGATAGACGCCGTAGCCGATGGCCCACTCCGTCTTGTATTTGATGGCCTGAGCATGGATGCTGTCCATACGGTCCTGCGTACGGACGATCTTGCCCGGGACACCGACAACGAGGGAATTCGGCGGGATGACGGCATTTTCTTTTACCAATGCACCAGCGGCAATGATCGAGCCACGACCGATCTTTGCTCCCGTGAGGACTGTCGCATTCATGCCGATGAGGACGTGATCCTCGATGACACAGCCGTGCACCGTTGCCCCGTGACCGATAGTCACATAGTCGCCGATGATGCAGGGGTCGTCATCCGCGACATGCAGGCAGACGAGGTCCTGAACGTTCGAGCACTCGCCCACGGATATGTAGTTCACATCGCCCCGGGCGACGACGCCGGGCCAGAGGCTGGCATAGCGTGCGACACGCACATCGCCGGACAGGAATACCTGCGGCGCTACGAAGGCTTCTTCATCAATCTGCGGGCGCTTGCCCTGGAATTCATCATTTTTCAAAGTATACATAATCGACCCTCCATTTCTCCATATACATTCGTCGTACAGAAAAAAAATCCTGCCCCGGATGAGACAGGATGTATGATTCACGACCGACACCACCGCCAGCGGCAGAGCAGAATGGCAATAACCAGATACGAGGCAGCCATCACCGCTAATGCTGTCAGGCTGGTACTCAGCCCGGGCGTGTGTCCGGCCAGGAAAAGCTGGCGGACGTTGTTCGAGAACCAGGTCAGTGGGAACAGGTGCGCGATGTCTTGGAGTACGGGTGGCAGCGAATCCAGCGGCCAGGTATAGCCCGACAAGATGAAGGCTGCGACCGGATACATGATAATGGCGCGCAGGAACTGCATCTCGTTCTGAAAGCAGCTGGCGACGAACATACCGAAGCCCATCGCAGCAGCTATGAACAGCAGCGACAGTGACATGAGCTGCCACAGCGGTGCCTGTAGTGGCAGGCCGACGACCGCCTCGATGAGAGCCACGATGATGAGCCAGGCGATGACCGCCTGTGACCAATAGAACAGCAGTTTTGCTAGGACGAGCTGCCAGGCGGGTGCCACTGCGGCTTCGTCCGGATGCTCGGTCTCGTAGCTGATACTAGCTCCTACAGCAAAGAATATGCCTTGCTGGAAGGCGACGCAGGCAAGGCCGAGCAGGAAGAATTTCACATAGCCCTGAGTCGGATTGTCGAGTACGCGATAGTTCACCGTTACAGGCGCGATATGTTTCGCCATTGCTTCCTTGTCGGCTCCGAGGCGGAGAGCAGCGCGTTCCGCAGCGACCTTGGTCGAGAAGCTATTGACGATATCCTGAGCTGCCGAGCTCGTCACATTCGTCACGATGATGTTTGCGCCATTCACCATATAGAGTACGGTTGAATGGCTGCCCGTCTTGACATGGCGCGCAAAATCTTTCGGAATGCCGATGGCGACGAGGGCCGTCTTATCCCGCAGAGCCTGCTGCATCTCCTCCTGAGATGATACATAGGCTGTAATGCTGTAGCTGTCGCTGGCTTCGAAGTCTTTGATGAGTTCACGGCTCAGCGCCGAGTTATCCTCGTCATAGATGACGGCAGGGATGTTCTTTACCAGATTCGGGTAGTAAAGCATACCGAATACGATGAGATAGGCCACGCCGGCGGCAAACAGGAAGCCGATGCGCCGCGGATCGTGCAGCGACTGCCAGAACTCGCGCTTCAAAAGTCGGAGGATATTCATCTCAGCTCACCTCCCCTGCCGTTGCTGCGGCACGGTGTTTCTCTCGGAAATGGCGGCGGATGGCGAATATGAGCCCGCCGAGGCTGCCAGGGATGAGGCAACCGAGCAACATGCAGCCAAGATTCGGCCAAAGATCAGGCGAATACCCATTCAGCATGATATCGCGCAGGACATCACCGGAATAGCTCATCGGCAGCAGGCTGCCGAACATGTAGGCGTAGCTCGACATATCGAAGGTCGGCCAGGACAGACCCGAATACAGCACGCCCGGCATGATGTAGAGCATCGGTATCTGCAGCGAGAGCGGCCGGCTCGGCGAGCAGGCGGAGAACAGCATGAGGGCTCCGGCCACGAATAGCAGGAAGCCCGTGGCATCGATGAAGGCGTCGAGCCAGTTCCCCACCATCGGCACGGCAAAAACATAGATGCAGATCAGCATGGCGATAGTGAATCCGACGAGACTCCACAATATGTAGGGAATGACTTTCGCCGGCAGGAGGAGCCAGACTGGTACCGACGGCCATTGACGGCGTTGCAGCTCCGTGATGAGCAGCGGAGCCAGTGCCAGCATAAGACCAATCTGGAGGCCGTTCAGCATGAGGCCGCCGAGCATGAATTCCGTATAGCCATTGACCGGATTGCCGAGTATACGCACGCCGAGGCGGACGGGATAGACCGTATTGAGTGCCTCCTGCGGCAGCAGGCCGGCGCTCTGCATGACGGAGTTGGCCACCGATACGCAGAGACTGCGTGCGATCTCCTGAGCTGCCGCTATGGCCGCATTGCCGAACATATTGTTCGCGGAATCGACCATGAGCATGATATCCGCTGTATCACCCGTCTTGAAATCTTTTGAGAAATCCTGCGGTATCTCGAGTGCAGCCCGGGCCTCACCGCTGTATATGGCCTCGCGCATCTCCTCCTCGCTCTGGACATATGCAGTTATAGTGAAGCGGTCGGAATCGCCAAACGCCGTTATGATCTGGCGGGAAACGTTGCTCTGCTCCTCATCATAGATGCAGAGCGGTATGTCATTGACCACGTTGTAGGTGTAGACGCAGCCGAACAGGAGGGCAAAGGCTACTGGGACACCGATATTGATCAGGCATACCTTGCTTCTTACCAAATACCGCATCTCGGCACCGAATATGGCAGCGAACTGGCGGAGCCACCCGGATAACCCCGGCTGCCTGGTGCCGCTCATGACTTCTCACCAGCCGTTGCCAGCCGGAATCTCATGCCGGGCCATAGGGCGGGCGAGTTGACCTGTATCTTGACATTAAAGCTGATGATATCGCTGGCATCGGCCCGCTCGCTCGTGGCACGCTGCGTGGCGAATTCCGCTTTCTTGCTGATATCGGTCACGGTGCCGGTCACGCGTGTCTCACCATCGCGGCCGATGAGCTCGACCTCCTGACCGAGTGAGAAATCCTTCAACTGGGTTTCGGGCACTTTGATATCCACCCAGTTATCGGTCGGGTCCTGTATGGCGACGAGCGGTGTTCCCGTCGATATCATGGATCCCTCTTCGATGTATTTCTCGGTTATAACGCCATCGAACGGGGCCCGTATCTCCGTCTCGTCGAGATTCACATCGACTTCCTGCAGGGCAGCCTGGGCCTGCTCGAGCTGCTTGGCCAGAGCCTCCTCCTTTGCCTTGTCGGCGCTGACCTGCATCGTACCGGAGGCGGCCTCATCGACAGCCGCCTGAGCCTGATTGGCTGCGGCCTGAGCCGTCTCATAGCGCGTAGCATACTGGTCATAGGTCTGCTGGGAAACTGCCCCGTCCGCCAGCAAGTCGCGATAGCGTACATAGTCCGCCTGAGCGAGCGATAAATCGGACTGTGCCTTGTCGAGTGCTGCCCGAGCTTGCCCGACGGCAGAAGCTGTCGTTCCGGACTGCATACTCGTAACGACACCAGCCTGCAGCTGCTGAGCCTCTACATTCTTTATCGCGGCCTCGGCCTGCAGACGCTGGGCATCGAGTGAGCGCCGATCGATGCGTGCGATCACGTCACCGGCCTTCACCGTATCGCCCTCTTTGACGAGCAGTTCGATGACGCGCCCGGATATCTTCGAGTTGATATCGATTTCCTTGGCATCTGCCCGCCCCCAGCTGACCGCTTGCGACTTGTCAGCCGCTCCGCAGCCTGACAGCAGCAGTGCCGTCAGAGCCAGCAACAAGAGACTCAGAGCTGGGATTGTTTTCCTTATCTGCATCATTACCATCCTTCCTTTATTTGAACATGTTCAAGTGACTGTCAAAAAACAAAGGGCACTATGCCCTTGCCCTTTATCCCTAGCATTTATCTCAAAATGCCAGCGGAATATTTATGAGTTCGCTGGCAATATGTTTCCAAAGGTCTCCTTTTTGCTGCATGCGCTGTATGGTGGCCTTTATCTCATCGTCAGATACCTTGAACAAGACCAGGACTGCGCACGTTATGTCCTTCCGGCTGGCTACGAGATCTACCGGATGATCGAAATACATCTCGGCCAGGCAGCCATGCATGGCCCCCTTGAGCAGCAGCGCCTTGCGGTAGTATTCATCATTGGTGAAGGCATCACCGAATTCGCGTTTGGCCAGACGAGCGAATGCCTGGACGAACGTCTCGAATATGAGTGGCGAGTTGTAGCATTGGTAATAGATTTCGCGGATATTCTTGTCCTCAGACAATGTCTTCAGCTCAGTCTCGCATACTGCTGCATAGCGGAATGCCGGTGTCTCATCGGCGCAGCAGGCTTCGATGCGCTCGATACATTCGCGGATGATGTTGCGGAACAGGTCCTGGAATATTTCTTCCTTGTTGCGATAGAAATAATAGATGCTGCCCGTGAGAACTCCGGAACGCTCGACGATATGTCGGATCGTCGTCCGGCGGTAGCCATCCTGGACCAGGCTGTCCTTCGTCGCATTCAGGATGCGTTCCTTTATCTCCTTCGTATGCTCGGGAGATATTTTTCTCATGAGTCTCCCTCCTCTGTATATGCTTCCGTAGAGAAAACGCATTTCATATATTGAACATGTTCAATAATTATTGTAGCACTGAATTCCTCATTGTCAAGTGCAAGCGCCCGATCCACTGGTGCGATGGCTTAGGAATACAAAAAGGAGGCTGCTGTTCACAGTCTCCTTTGATCTCAGGGGTTCGGTATGAAGCGGGCCAATAGCGTATGACCGCCCTTGACGAGGCTCGCCCGGTATCTCTCCAGAGGAGCAACCAGCGGCGCATACTTCAACCGGGCCACGAAGCGTGCATACGTGTGCGAGTTGCAACCGAATATCGGTACGCGGTCGAGGACGAACGGATTATTCGATGGTTCTGCGAGGCCGTAGTTGACCGTGAAAGCAGCCCGATAGCCGGCATCCTTCGTCATCTGCTCCACCTCTTCATCATAGGTGCCACAGGGGTAGGCGATGAAGTTGATATTCTTCTTGAGATGCCATTCGATGGCAGCCTTGGAGTCCTCGAGCTGTTTCTTGATCTCGGCTTTGGAGCCGGCCTTTTCCTCTGAAAGCTCCATATGCGACAGCGTATGACTCTCGAAATCGATGAGCCCGCTCTCCTGCATGTCCGCTGCCTCGCTCCAGGTCAGATAGTTCGGATATACGCCGAGATAATCCGATATCAGGAATATGGTTGCCCGCAGATTGTATTTCTGCAGTACGGGATAGGCGTTCTTGTAGTTATCAATATAGCCGTCGTCGAATGTGATGATGACCGGCTTCTCAGGCAGCGGCGTGCCATTCTGCCAGGCATCCATCATTTCCGCCGGCGTTATGGTCGTGTAGCCATTATCGTGCAGATACTTCATCTGCTTCTCGAACTGATCCGTGTGGACCGTCAGGGCATTGTTATCGCGGTCATTGATCTGATGATAGTTCAGTACCGGTACAGTCTGCGGCGGAGCCGAGGTCGCCACATGGTACAACGCTGCGGCCGCCAGACAGAACAGGACAATAACGGCAACGACGATATTTCTCAAGCGCTTATTCATGATGAAAAATTTTCTCCCGCCTTTATAGTGCTGGTTTTGTCGTGCTTATCGCACGCCCACTATTCTATAACAGAGCGCTGCATAGTGTCAAGGCAGGTCGCAAGCGATCAGGCGGAATGCCAGAGGCTGACCATCTCTGTAGCCGCCTGCAGCGGATCTGTCGCGCCGGCGATGGCACTGACGACGAAGAATCCCTCCACGCCGGTAGCTTTCAAATCTTTCAGATCGCGCGACTTCACGCCTCCGCCAACGACTACCGGCAAAGGGCTGAGCCGGTGCAGCTCCGTGAGTTCTGAAAACGTGCGCTGGATGAAACGTCCGTCGGCGGTATGACCAGCCTCGGGCTTCGTGTCCGTGGCATGCAGCGGACCAGCCCCGAAATAATCGATATCGGCGGTATCGGTGTTCTTTACGTAATCCAGCAGGTCAGCCGTAGGCGCCGAGAGTCCGACGATGGATTCCGGACCGAGCAACTTGCGGCAGACAGCTGTAGGGATATCGCTCTGACCGACGTGGATGCCGTCCACTTTTATATTCTGCTCGCGTGCAGCCAACACGACGTCGAGACGATCATCGACGAGCAGGGCCACGTCCTCGGATTTCCCGAGTTCGGCAATCACGGCGGCGGCACGGCCGGTCTCCGCTATGAGCTCCCGGGCGCTGGCCGTCTTCGACCGTATCTGCACACAGGTAAATCCGCCCTGCAGCGCCGCGCGTACGATATCGCTGACTGGGCGCCCCAGCGTATTCTCTGGTCCTACCACGAGATACGCCGATATATCAAGTTTCTTCCTCATGTTCATATCGCCATACTTCCTTTACTCAACCCTTGTCAGCTGCGATTTTCTCTTCGAGTCGTTCCAGCTTGCCATGCATCATATCCTTGTAACCGGGGCGGATATCGGCTTTGAGGACGACTTCGGTGCGGATGCCCTGGTCAGCCAGGACCATGGTGGCTCGCTTCACGACATCCATGACGTCATCCCACTCGCCTTCGATCTCTGTGAACATGGAGGTCGTGCGACAGCTCAGGCCGGAGTCGCGTATGACCTTCACGACCTGCCCGACATACGATGACATCTCCTCTCCCGTACCACATGGAGCAATGGCTACAGCAATCAATGTATTCATCATAACCCTCTTTCCTGTAAAGCAATCAGCTGGGCGAATGGTGCTCAACAGTTTGTATACGCATCGATCTGCGAGGCCAGCTGAGCCGGATTCGCATCGCTGAACAGCGCGAATTCGCTCTGGGCCACCGCCTCGGCATCCGCCTGATATAACTCATCGCGGAACATGTATTCGAAAGAGCCCGGGCCTGCAGCTTTGGCCGCAGCGGCGGCGCCAGCATAATTGTACATCTGGACAGCAGTCAGCGCCGCGGTGAAAGCATCAGCCACAGCAGCGTATACGGCCGTCACGCCACCCAGGGAACAGCCAGCACCGGTGATGCGAGTGAAAAGCTCGGAGCCCCCCTTCGCGATGGCCACCAGGCTGCCATCCGTGACGAGATCGCATGCTCCCGAGACCGCGACTACGCCTTTGATGGCCTTAGCGACAGCCATAGCCGGGCGCAGAGCCGCCGTGATGGAGTCCGTCGAATCGACGCCGCGCACTCCACTGTCTGCCGTCAGACTCTCTACGCTCCAAAGGTCGGCCAGAGCGATCAGCTCTGAGGCATTGCCGCGAACGATGGTCGGCGGTGTATGGAACAGCTCCGCGAGTATGATGCGACGCTCCGCCCCTACCCCGATGCCGACGGGGTCGAGCACCCAGGGTTTGTGCTTCGCTGCCAGCTCAGCAGCCGTACGGAGCATGCTCTCCGCATGGACCGGCAGCAATGTCCCCATATTGATATACATGGCATCGCCGATGTCAGCCATACCGACACCTTCGTCAGGCAAGTAGACCATGGCCGCCGAGCCGCCCACTGCGAGCTGCGTGTTCGCCACAAGATTGATGGTAACATTGTTCGTTATGGAAGGGACGAGCGGATTCTTTTCTTGAGCTGCTTTGACTGCGGCTGCAATGCAGTTTTGTAATTCTTTTTTATCCATTATATCATATCCTATCATGCAAGCATTCATAAAAAAAGAAAAGCTCCACCTATCGATTATGCAATAATCTCTAGCTATGGAGCCTCTCTGTGTCGTCCGAATCAACGTACAGGTGTATTTATTTCTTTTATGACTTTCGATTCCTCGCGCCCCATGCACCAGCCTAGAACCTTGATCTCAGCATAAAGCATCAGACGCTGCTCACGATTGTCCTGCTTCTGACTCATGAGTTGCTGATACTCCTTGCGGTCCAGGTCATAGCGAGCCCTTATCTCCTGCGGAGACCGCGGCTTTTCAGGACGGTTGGATCTGTGTATCCGGGCCAATTCCTCAACTGTCAACGGCTTTTGCTGGCCACGTTCACTATCCACTACCACAGCAAGGTCATCTCCCATTCCTCTATCGTCTCTATGACTTCATCAGCTTTGTATACGGGCAGATTGCCAAGGGTCAGATTTCCCAATTATCCAGGTTCTTGACCACTCGCATAAATGCCTTGATCTTCTTTATATCCTTGGACCCGTCTGTCTCGAGGCCACTGGAAGCATCGACTGCGAAGGGATGAAGGATGCGATATACGTCGGCAACATTGCTGCTGTTTATGCCCCCAGCAACAATCACACCCCGTCTCACTTTCTTTATTTCAGGGGCGGCCTGCCGCCAGTCAAAAACCTCTCCAGCTCCACCTGGCGCGGCCTTGTTCCCCTTATCAATCAGTACCAGCTCACAGGGATATTCATTCGCCGCCTCCGGCGTAAAATCATCCCCATAGCGAAACGCCTTGATTATGGGATAGTCAATCTTCTTTGCATAATCAATCGACTCATGCCCATGCAGCTGGACATAATCAAGCTGGCATTGCTCAGCAATCCTGTTCACGACCTCCGGATCTTCATCGACAAAGACCCCCACCTTGCGGATGCGGCCGAGATGCTGTATGATATCAGCCACTGTCTCAGGAGCTACATAGCGCTTGCTAGAGGGCCAAAACATGAACCCGACAAAAGCAGCTCCTGATTTTTCTGCACTACGCGCGTCCTCGTAGTTAGAAAATCCGCACATTTTGACCAGCATGAATGTCCTCCTTTCCTAAAAAACACTTGCTCACTTGTACATCTAAAATATGGCTTCGCATATTTATACCACTAAATTGTAAACCTTGCCATAATCATACACGCTCATGTTTATACTGTCAAGACTATGTACCCTCTTAGAAAACATGTTCTGAAATAACTGTATCTAAACGCATAGTCATGAAACTCTATTTATTTGTCTCTTCAGCCGCCTCGAGGTCGTCATAAAGAGAGGAAAGAGCACGCTTCGCTATGAATATCGGACAGCTTGGCAAACATATATCGCAATGCCCGCAACATTCTTTCACAGCCGTGAGGGCTGCCCGCACTTTTTCTATCTGCAGCATGATCTGCCTCCTTTTGAAACAGGAACAGGAGACCATACCCCTTCTCTGGTTACAGTCTCCCATTCTTTAATGAAACATATTTCTACGATTCTGAAACTTATTTCTTTTCATAGGTAAACGCACCGTCAGCATAATCGATGACGAGCGAATCACCGTCTTTGACTTCGCCCTTTATGATCTTTTTCGACAGAGCAGTTTCGACGCTATGTACGATGAGCCGACGCAGCGGACGGGCACCGAAGTTCGGATCGTAGCCCTCGGTAGCGAGCTCGGCTATCGCCCGGTCCGTGCAGGACAGCTTGATACCGACCTGATGCTCGAGGCGGTCGCTGAGCTTCTTCAGCAGGATTCTGGCAATGCCCTTTACCTGCTCCTCAGCCAGCGCCTTGAATACGATGATGTCGTCCACGCGGTTCAGGAATTCCGGACGGAAGTAATCCTTCAGGATATCCTGTACCGATTTCTTCGCCTCTTCGTAGTCCTTGTTCAGTATCTCATGCGAGCCAAGGTTGCTCGTCATGATGATCACAGTATTCTTGAAGTTGACTACGCGTCCCTTGCCATCGGTCAGACGGCCGTCATCGAGGATCTGCAACAGGACGTTGAACACGTCGCGGTGAGCCTTCTCGATCTCATCGAGCAGGATGACGCTGTACGGGCGGCGACGCACGGCCTCCGTGAGCTGACCACCCTCATCATAGCCGACGTAGCCCGGAGGCGCGCCGATGAGACGGGACACAGAGTGCTTCTCCATGTATTCGGACATATCGATGCGGATCATGCTACGCTCATCGTCGAACAATGCCTCCGCCAGCGTCTTGGCCAGCTCGGTCTTGCCGACGCCGGTCGGACCCAGGAATATGAACGAACCGATCGGGCGGTTCGGATCCTTGATACCGGCGCGGGCACGCAGTATGGCTTCGCTGACAGCCTCAACGGCCTCATCCTGGCCTACGACCCGCTCGTGCAGCACGTCGGCGAGATGGATGAGTTTCTCCCGCTCACCGGTCATCATCTTTGTGACCGGTATGCCTGTCCAGCGCGAGACGACTTCCGCGATATCTTCTTCGCCGACTTCTTCCTTCAGCAGGCGGTTATCTCCGGTCTCGCTGACGATTTTCTCTTCCTCATGCAGATTGTTTTCGAGCTGTGGCAGCTTGCCGTATTTGATTTCGGAAGCCCTGGTCAGATCGCCATCGCGTTCGGCCTGATCCATCTGGCTGCGAGCCTCATCCATTTCCTTCTTGATGGCCCGCACTCTGAGTATGCCATTCTTTTCTTTATCCCAGCGTGCCTTGAGGTCGTCAGCCTTTTTCTTCAGGTCGGCCAGCTCCTGACGTATAGCTGTCAGACGCTCCTGCGATGCCTCATCGGTCTCCTTGTTCAGAGCCTGCTCCTCGATCTCGAGCTGCATGATCTTGCGCTGTACTTCATCGATAGGCGCCGGTACGGACTCGATCTCCGTGCGCAGCTTGGCCGCAGCCTCATCGACGAGGTCGATGGCCTTATCCGGCAGGAAGCGGTCCGATATGTAGCGGTCCGACAATGTAGCAGCAGCCACGAGCGCTGCATCGCGGATGCGGACGCCGTGATGGACTTCGTAGCGCTCCTTCAGGCCACGCAGGATGGAGATGGTATCCTCGACATCCGGCTCGCCGACCATGACCGGCTGGAAACGGCGCTCGAGAGCCTGATCCTTTTCGATGTATTTGCGATACTCGTTCAGCGTCGTCGCACCGATGCAGCGCAGCTCGCCACGAGCCAGCATCGGTTTCAGGATATTGCCGGCATCCATGGCCCCTTCGGCCGCACCGGCACCGACGACCGTATGGATTTCATCGATGAACAGCAGGATCTGTCCCTCGGATTTGGCGATCTCATTCAGGACGGATTTCAAGCGTTCCTCAAACTCACCTCTGAATTTTGCTCCGGCTACGAGCGAGCCCATGTCGAGTGAATACAGCGTCTTGTTCTTCAGCGACTCCGGGACATCGCCTGCCACGATACGACGGGCCAGTCCTTCGACGATAGCCGTCTTTCCGACGCCCGGCTCACCAATCAGGACCGGATTGTTCTTCGTACGGCGGGACAAAATCTCGATCGTGCGCCGTATCTCATCATCACGTCCGATGACCGGGTCGAGCTTGCCGCTGCGGGCGGCAGCCGTCAAGTCACGGCCGAATTTCTCAAGTGCCTTGAAGCCCTGCTCCGGATTCCCATTGGTGACATTCTGCTTCCGGTTCTTCTTGATCGAGGTCTTGATACGATCTTTCGTCAGACCGAACTCACGGCATATCTTCTGCACATCATCACTGCCATCGGTAGCTATCGCCAGCAGCAGATGCTCTGTCGATATGTAGTCATCCTTCATCGATGCAGCGAGCTGCTCTGCCCGTCCGAGGACACGGACCATGTCCATGCCCATGCCGAGGCGGTCGGTTCCCTTGACTGACGGTATCTTGGCCAACTCCTGCTCCAAGCGAGCCTTCAGCATGGCCATATCCGTACCGCAGTCCTGGAAAATAGTTTCGAGCAATCCCTCAGGTTCTTTGGCCAATGCCAGCAGAACATGGAGGGATCCGATCTCTTGATGATACCTCATAGCCGCAATCTGCTGCGCTGATTGGAGCGCCGCCAGCGTGCGTTCAGTATATTTTTCTTGCCCCATGATTTATATCCTCCGTTTTGCTTTTTGCTTATCAATATGGTGGAATCAAGGCTTTTTCTTGATTTCAGTTATATTATAACGCGAAAAGTCAAAAAGTCAATACGTCAAATTAAATTTATTAGAAAATGCATAAGACGAGTTTCATAGCCGGATTCTCCGAAGCAGCAGACTTTCTTTCCTAATTATATAGCCCTTCATGTAAGGGGTGTCTGAAACCTCACCCTGACTTGATGCGTGCACGCACACAGACAGAAAAACAAATTGCAGGAAGGGCGCGATCTTCTCCATCGCGCCTTTCCTCTTTTTACACGTTCAAAATAACCCCTTTTAGGTACTGCTTATAAATCTGTTGTTCCAGCTCGTGGATCTTATCCATATCCGGCTTCATCGGCAGTTCGGATTCCTGGTAGGATTTCCTGAGTTCCTGCTCGCCAGTCTCGGCCATGTGGAATACCTCGTCAAGCGGAATCTCGCCATGCCTTATGCCAAGCAGCATGGGACGTTCTTTCTCACGGTAGGTATGGATGCCGCGGCCCTCCAATATATCGCGGCCGGTCAGGAAAAGCCGGATGAGGTGCATGGCATGCTTATAGAGATGAGCTTCATCCTTCTTCTTGTTGCGCTTGTTCAGCTTGTCATAGTTGCGCAGCATGTTGGTCATGGCATTATTGACGGCCAGGAAGCGGCGCAAGGGGACATCATCGATATGTATGGATGTACATAGTTCGCTGTTGCCGTCTTCTTCCTTCATGTCGAGGGTTATCG
>Ga0256404_1008876_pt1 | contig 14779 bp, 10 predicted proteins | sample RumenRJG_01DNA_FD_185990 | JGI IMG/M metagenome (GOLD analysis project Ga0256404, IMG submission 185990) | Bovine rumen microbial communities from Lethbridge, Alberta, Canada - RJG_01 | ecosystem: Host-associated > Mammals > Digestive system > Stomach > Rumen | place: Canada: Alberta | collected...
GAAAGGAACGATACAGATGATGAACCATAAAATCGCAAATACTATTGCCACTATCCAACCGGGAGTTTTGGTGACTTTATTATTATCCTCATCCATCAGAAATACTCCTTTCTGTTCATAAGTTTCACAACTACTGAAGCAAAAACAGTGATGATCAGGAACATGCCTGCTGCCACACAAGAACCATACCCCATGTTAAAGGTCACGAAGGAATTTTTATACATGTAAGTTGCCATGAGTTCTGTTGATGTTCCTGGACCTCCTCCTGTCATAACATAAACAAGATCAAAATACTTTAGAGATCCGATCAGTGACATGATTATGGCGCTCTTTATAGTAGGTACCAGAAGCGGTAACGCAATATTCCAGATATATTGAGGGTGTGTCGCACCATCGATGACCGCAGCCTCGTAAACATCTCTTGATATACTTGAATATCCGGCGATGTAATAAACCATGTAAAACGGGATAAACTGCCAGCAGATAACTCCTATAACTCCGTAAAGAGCTGTGGCCTGATTTCCCAGGATATCCACCTTTTTCCCACCCAAAAGCTCTGAAAGTGAAGAAATGAGACCTCCATTTGTAGCGAGAGCATATCTGAACAGATAGCCAACTGCCACAGAGCTCATGAGCATTGGTAAAAACCATATTGTCTTGAAAATATTAAATCTTCTTCCGCCTGCATTAAGAAACGTAGCAAGCAGAATACCAATCGGCATCTGTATGACCAAAGACAGAAGCATTACCACTACATTATTTCTTGCAGCCATTCTAAAATCTCTGTCCCTTAAGAGATCTCCCCAGTTTTGAAATCCTATATATTGTTTGTCTGATGAGATGCCATTCCATCGATACAAGCTGTTTATAAATGTTGAGATAATAGGATATAAAAGGTAGGCAACCAGTAAGATAATCACAGGAATCAGAAAGACATAAGCACATACTGTTATGGAACGCTGACGTCTTGCTGCCATGGAATTCTTTGCCATCAAACTTTCTCTCTCCTTTCTAAAGTCTGGACTCTGACGGAATAGCCTCTGCCAGAGTCCAACTGCAATATATGATTTTGATCCTGAAAGAATGAATTTTTCTTGGATTTTCATATTCTGTAATTTTTACTTCTGCTCTGCAAGATACTTATCCATAGCATCCTGCTGTTCCTTTGCTACATCTTCAGCTGATTCAGAGAGATCGAACAGCTTCTGAGATGCGGATTTATGAACATTGGCAACAGATGCAGGAAGATACTGATCCCACCATAACTGTACTGATTTTGCATTATTTAAAATGCCGAGAAGCTCTTTCCACACTTCCTCATCAGAGGTTGCCTTCTTAAGAGGAGGAACATTTCCGTTCTCGATATCAAGCTTCATCCACTCTTCTGTAGAGAAGTTTGTAACCATCTTAAATGCTTCTTCAAGCTTTTCACCTTCGCAGTTAAAGGAGATGAACTGATCACCAAGTGTTCCTACAACTGCAGTCTGATCAGCCTTGGAATCCTTGATCTCCGGGAATGCAAAGCATCCGAGATTCTCATAGAAGTCCGGGTTCTCACTCTTAATAGATGAGATCTGCCATGAACCATGAAGCATCATTCCTGCTCCCTGATAGAGAAGTGCACGATCATCACCATTGTCAGGAGACATGGAGTTTACACCTTCAGGAAAATATCCTTTTTCTACCCACTCACGGATCTTGTTTCCTGCAAAAACTGTTGCATCATTTACAAGTGAACCTGTTCCGTCAAATGCATCTGTAACTATCTGTGGACCGCCGAAGCGTGTTACCAGATACATATAGTACATAGAACCTGTCCACTGAGGCTGATTGGCGAGAGCAAACGGTGTGATTCCATCCTGAACCATCTTTTCGCAGAGAGCCTCAAGCTCATCAAGAGTCTTTGGTACTTCATATCCCTTATCTGCCCACATTTTCTTATCATAAAAGAAAAGTGCCGCAGTATTGGCTTTTGTAGGGATAGCGTAGATCTTACCGTCTATTGTTGCCTGAGCGAGAGATGCCTCTGTATAGAGATCACGAAGTCCATACTTATCAACCAGCTCTGTAAGATCTTTTGCATATCCGGATTTCACATATTCCACTAAAGATCCGCCCGTCCAGTTTGAGTACACATCAGGGCACTCGCCTGCACCCATTGCAACTATCAGTTTTTCTTTATACTGATCATTAACTGTAGAAACCTGCTCAATGTGATAACCACTTTCAGCTGAGTTTTCATTATTGTACTTGTCAACTGCCCATGTGAACAATGTCTTATCCGGTTCATCTGTGGCTATATTCCAGAATGTGATATTCTCACCTTTTCCACTGGAAGCAGCAGTTGTAGTAACTGCCCCTCCGTCAGCACCCTTTGGTGCCGGTGCAGCCTTGCTGCCGCCACAGCCTCCCAATATGCCTGACACCATCATCGTACCCGTCAGAAGCATCGCCAATACACTTTTCCTCATAATCTGAGTCCTCCTTAACCAAATCATTTTCACGTGGTATTTACACCCTTTTTATGATGTTAATTCTAGGAAAATCAGACTTTTACTTATATCAAATATCTGTTATATTTATAAAAAATCTTTGAACATATTTAAGGTGGATAACATGAACTACGGTTATATCCTTGAGCACACATCAAAATCGCTTTACACATCAATCCGTATGTATGATTGCCGAAACAATCTCTTAAAAGTCTTAAAAAAGGACCCTGATCTAAAAGATGATGTTCTATGCAAATATCTTCTATCCTCTTCACTTCTCACAAGCAGTCATAAAGATATGCCTCTTCTTTTTCTTGTAAACGAAAAGCTGGTTTATGCCTGGATAACAACTGAAATCTATCATTTCCTGTTAGGACCTCTTATGCTTGTTTCGCCCACACTATCTTTTATCAACAGGTTGGATATTAGTACAAAAGACGAAACTTCCCTGGAAAATCATCTGCCTGCGTCCACATTGGAGCTTATAGCTGAGAACTGTGCCATGATTTACAATGTAGACCGTCTCGGAGATAAAAACGAGCCTTTTGTGGAGGCTTCGGAAATCCTCTTTGCCAATTGTCTTCCCAAGGACCGGCATGACGAAACACTTACATCTCTGACCAAAACCATGTTTGACCACATCGAAAACAGCTTTGCCCATAATCCTTTTTCTCACGAGAAGCTTGAGACAACTTACATTAAAAACGGAGATGTTGAAAACCTGAAAAAACTTCTGAATGAACGTTTCCCGGGACGTTACGGCAGACTTTCAAAAGACCCTATACGACAGGAGATTTACCTTTCTATCGTAGCTATAACTGTAGCCTGTCGGGCAGCTATTGATGCCGGCCTGCACCCGGAAATCGCCTTTTCACTGAGCGATGTTTCCATCCAGCGAATAGATACCTGTAAAGATCCCGTTGAGATGCTGCAATGTACCATAGAAGCCGAACTCCATTATGCGAAACTGGTACGAGAACTTAATAAGGATAGTACATCTGCATCTGACATTGATGATAATATCCACATCTCCCGCTGCAAGGATTATATATTCAGTCATCTGCATGGCAAGATAGCAGTGACACAGATTGCGAATGCTGTAGGACTTGACGAGAACTACCTGTCAGCGCTTTTTAAGCGACATATGCACATCACACTGAAGGCCTATATACTTGAAGAAAAGATTAAACTAATAAAAAATCTGCTCACTTATTCCTCTTACAGTTTTACCGAGATTTCAGCTTATCTCGGTTTTGCATCCCAAAGCCATATGGGTATGGAATTTAAAAAAATCACCGGCATGACTCTTAAACAGTACAGATCCCGTTACTTAAATGATGACTTCGTGAAAGAATCCATGAATCTGGAAATGCTGGAAAATGTCTAGAAATAAACATTGATATAAAACATCGATATGTGAATAACTTGCAATCAAAAAGCTCCTGTCTATATGACTAAAAGTTGATCCTTTTATCATATAGGCAGGGGCTTTTTTACTTATATCATATTACAGCTTCTGAAACAGTTGTTTTTCAACCTGCGATGAACTTGCGAAAGGACCTGCAATAGGGCAAACCTCTCTATGGTCTCCAAAGTAATCTTCATTGAATACTATCTCACTGCCATCAGGGTTTTCAAAACGCATTTCAGGCTCAAATGCCTGACCAAGAGTCTTTGAGGAGATGGTCTTCTCAGCCTTGTCAGGAAGAATATCAAAAAGATTGGTCTTAAGTACCGGTTCTTCCAGACTTCCGCTCAAAGACAGCTCTACCTTATGTGTCTCATCCACGTAGGCATCCTTCTCCATGTCTCCGCTCTTTGCTCCGTTGAAATACAGATTTCCGGATGCATCTACAGGAAAATGCTCATAGTATTTATCCTTTGCGCCCTCATCAGAAAACTTCCAGGGGCCAAAATTCTTCAGATATTCTTCGGTTGTAGGATAACCATCATAGATTGAAAGACCTGTGATAAAGTTATACTCCTTCTCTTCCTTTATCTCCTTTACATACTCCCTATAGTCCTCCGGTATTTCCTGCTGTACAAAAATGTTGTTGTAGAAACGCATGTCACCATGATTGAAGGTCATAAAACCTGCCACCTCAGTTTTGTGAGGAACATGGTATGGTGTGTAACGAGGTGTCGGAAGGTAAGCTCCACCATTCTCTACACCGGCATCAACATAAGTGATTGCTCCGCCTATCAGATTGTGAACAACGGAGATTCCCTGAGCACTTATACGCATAGCAAGAGGTGAAAGGAACAGGTTGTTATCAAGAAGGGTCGGTCCGTGAGATACCTCTACCCAGATATCCTCACCAAGTCCCAAAAGGCTTGTGATCTTGATACCCTTAGGAGGTGTATTGTCATGGAACAGATTCTGTGAAACCCTTGTACCCTGAGCCTGCCAGTCAAGCCACATACCTCTTGTACAGTGATGTATGTGATTTCTTCTGAATATGACATCAATTGCAGCATGCATCTTGATACCACCGATCTCGGCACCCGCCAGATCCTGTTTGTTATTGATGTTATGGATATGATTATCCTCAATAACAGAAAATACTCCGCCCATATGTCCTACGATACCTGTCTGTCCGCAGTGATGTATATGGCAACGGCGAATGATATGGGATCCGATTGTTTCCTTGGACCATCCCTCATTGATTGCCTGCATCACACAGTCTCTCTGGGTCTGAGTGCCATCCTTCAGTCCGAAGCGTGTCCACTTGTTTTCGTCTTCAGGCTGAAGATATTTCCCAAGACTGATACCTGAACATCTGGAATCACTGATCTCACAATCCTCTATGATCCAGCCTTTTGACCAATGAGGTCCTACCATTCCATCCTGATAAGCTGTAGGCGGTGCCCATGTGGTTGCTGCCTGTTTGATAGTAAATCCGGAAACTGTAATATAGCCTATACCCTCTTTTGATGGCATAAAACAGTTTCTGCGTACATTAAACTCCATGTTATGCTTTGCCGGATCATCACCGATGTTCACAAAAATAAGTGTGTCGTCACCATCCTGCTCAGTGTACCATTTACGTACAGAAACCTCTTTAGGTTCCCATGACATAGGAGCCGGTTCAGGATTCAGGACTTCCTCCTTCTTCATGACCTCATAAAGCTGTACTCCATCTACATATATTTCACCGGTATGTACCGGAAGCTCTGCAAAGTACCAGTCACCCTTTACTACAGTAGTATAAGGATTGTAATCTCCGAAAAGACCATTACCGATACGGGCTACATAAGTATTACCCTCATAATGTTCCCATCCTGTAAGCACTTCCGCTCCGGTGATAACTGCACCACCCTTCTCTTCTGAACGGTAGGTTATTCGTGCATCAGGTGTACCTGCCATGGCAGGATCCACATACTCACGATATACTCCGGATGCCACGATTACTTCGTCACCGGGTTTTGCAATTTTAGCCGCTTCTGAAATTTTCTTAAAAGGTCTCTCTTTGGTGCCATCACCACTTCGAAACGCTTTCTCTGATACATAATATAACATCTTGTTTTTTCCTTTCTCTTTCGTTCTTCTCTTCTTCCAGTTCTCCGAAAACCGGCAGATAAAACAGTGCATTTAAAAATCCCGGCAGTGTTAGTCCAAACAACAGGCAAAGGGGTATGAGTGGTACAAAGCGGAAACAAAACACCGGTATGATCCACATCATTGCCATGGATATAGTTCTGGGAAATCGCGCCACACACAAAAACAGTGATAAACGTAAAATCTCAGCAACAGTCAACCTGAACCTGGCCAGTATCGGAAACACCCAAAGGAAAATGAAAAAAGACAAAAATCCAGCAACACCCGCAGGTACGGTAACCCAACGAGGCAGAAGTCCGGGTGACAAAACGCATAAAAGTATGTCACCGGCAATACCCAAAAATAAAGGCAGAAAACAAAACAACAGGAGACTGCCTTGTTTCAGATTATCTCGAAAAGAAGCTATATAGGTTCGAACCGTATATCCATCTTCTTTTCGAATTATCCGCTGCAGACAATCATGCATTGCTGCAAATGAAGCTCCTGCTGTAATGACAGGAAAACTGAACAAAACCGTAAGAAAATTTATAATCATCAATTGAGTTATCATCGTGAATATATTCATGATGGCATTTTTATCATTATCAAATTGCTTCAAATCCATATCAAATCACACTCCATTAATGATATCGTTATTTTACTTTCTTCCAGATCTGTAAAATATCAAATTTCCAACTATTATATAAAAAATCTTATTATTTGATATTTCCGAATAACTTTCCTTGATTTGCCAAATCTTAGATTTCTAAATACCCTTAAAATGAAAAACTGCCTCTTTTAAAGACAGTTTTTCATGAGATTTATGTATTTATGATCGTAATGATTCTGTTCTTCTATTCAACCCATCCGGGTATAAGAATAGACGGATTCACGCCTACAGATTTTTTAAAGGCCTTACTGAAATAGTAAATATCCGAAAAGCCGCATTGCTCCGCAACCTGAGATACACTGTACTCTCCGCTGTAAAGCATATTTTTGGCAACCTCCATACGGATCTCCATGAGTTTTTGATTAAAACTCACCCCTGTGATTTTTTTAAAGATATTGCCGTAATAGTTTGGGTGAAGACCGTAGTGTTCCGCAGCCCCTGTGATACTGAGAGGCTCGTGAAAATGCTGTTTCATGTACTTGATGGTTTCTGTGATACGGGGATCCGCCTGTTCACTCAGTTTCTTTTCATAGACCGACATCACCTCCGCCACATAAAGGCATGCAAGTCCCCTGGCTTTAAGCTGATACCCCGGCTCTCTGCCTGTCCAGACCACTTCAAGATCATGCAGTATTTCCAGGACCTTCGGCTGCTGGCGAATGTTTGTGATAGTATCAAGTGGCAGCTGTACATCCTGTCCCTGCGTATCTTTAAACATCAAATTTACAGCGTAGCATTCCATCAGATCATCGGTGACACACTCTGCCTGCCGTCGTGATCCTTTTGGAATGTAGATGATATCTCCTGCTTTTGCTATATAGGTCTTGTCATTGATGTGATAGACTGCCGCTCCCTTTACGACATAGGTGAAATCAGTGAAGGGAATCGTCATTGGTGTAATGCACCATTCCGGGGTGCATTTTCTGTGAATGAAATAATGCACCTCCGGAACGAGATTGCTGTAGTTGTATACGTTCATAATTTATGTTTTTAACCCTTTACGCCGGATGCTGCTATACCTTCTGTGAAATACTTCTGCGCTACAAAATAAAGGATGATAGCCGGTAACAGTGCGATGAAAGACATTGCCAGAATCTGATTCCATGCTACTACACCGCTTGAAGTATCTACGGACATCTTAAGTGCCAGTGATACAGGATACTTCACAAGGCTTGTGATATAGATAAGTGGCCCCAGGAAATCATTGAAGCTCCAGATAAACTGGAAGATAAGACAGCTCACAATGGTCGGTTTAAGTATCGGCAATATGATAAGGATAAGTCGCTGGAAGGAATTACAGCCGTCCAGAGTTGCCGCTTCATCAAGATATGTCGGCGTCGATCTCAGGAACTGAATGATCATGAACACAAAGAAAGGTTCATTGGCAAAAACCGAGGTAGCGATCAACGGTACATAAGTATCCAAAAGGCCGAACTTTTTCCACATGAGATACAGTGGAATACGGATAACTACCTGTGGCAAAAACAGGGTAGACATAAACAGCGCGAAAAGAATCTTTTTGAAAGGAAACTCAAATCTCGCAAACCCGTATGCCACCAGTGTGCTGGATGCTACCGTAAAGAAAAGCTTTGGAATTACATACATAAAAGTATTTAGATAGTATTTTCCGAAATTATACTGTGTTCTTGTGTGCCAGCCATCCTGATATGCCTTAAAGTCAATATGGGACGGTATAAAGTTTATGGATGTGAAGATCTCACTGTTGTCCTTGAAGGTTCCGCCGATAAGCCAAAGAATAGGATAGATCATGATGAGAGCCCCGATCGTAAGGACGATGTATCTTATCACCTTACTGATCTGTTCATTCCTCTGTCTCAGTAATTCTCTGGATATCTTTTTATTATCTGTACTCATCATATCAGCCCTCACTTGAATGGTATTATTGTCCATTTTCATAGCATCAACCCTCATCTGAATAGAATACCCATTTATCCTGCGTATAGAACAGAATCATTGTAATTACCACAATAATGCTGAACAGAACCCAGCTTGCTGCACTTGCATAACCCATCCTGTAATACTTGAACGCATTGTCATAGATAAACATGGAAGTCATGTAGGTTGCATTCAAAGGACCGTTTCCTGTTACAAGATATGGACCATTGAACTCCTGGAATGCATTGTTTAACTGCATGACCAGATTAAAGAAAATTGTTGGTGTGATGAGGGGTACTGTTATTGTGAAAAACTGACGTATCTTTCTGGCACCGTCTACATCAGCAGCCTCGTAGAGCTCCTTGGGAACATTTTTCAATGCTGCAAGGAAGATAAGCATTGAAGAACCGAACTGCCATATCTTAAGAAGTATGATTATGGTCATGGCTCCCGAAGGGTTTGAGAACCAGCCTATAGGGGCTATACCGAATTTACCGAGGATGAAATTTACCACTCCGTTCTGCTGGAACATAAATCTCCAAAGTACAGCTACCGCAACGTTTCCGCCAAGGATTGACGGTATATAATAGGCCGTTCTGTAAAAACGTATGCCCTTCAGTTCAAAATTCAGTATAAAAGCTACTATAAGTGAAAATGCAAGCTGTAAAGGCACTGTCAGCAGTGTGTAAAAAAAGGTGTTATTCAGGGTTTTGATAAAATCCTTTTGAGTGAACAGTGTAAGGTAATTCTTTATTCCCACAAAGTTGGCAGAACCGATGAGGTTGTAATCTGTAAAGCTTGTTGCCAGAGCATTTAAAAAGGGATAAGCCGTCAGAAAGATAAATCCCACAAGCCATGGAAGAATGTACAAAAGGCCGACTTTACTTTTTTTCATAGATATTCTCCTGAAACCATACTGCCGGAGCCTGTCCGGCAGCATATTTATTTTTATCAATTACTGGTTCTGAGCCTTCAGTGTTTCAAGTGCAGAAGCATTGGCCTCGTATATAGCCTTTCCGCAATCCTCAGCAGAAATCTGACCGTACTCAAACTGTTCGTAATTATCCTGATATGCCTTGTTGAAGTCAGCAGATTCAAAAAACGCTACCTCATTGATAACCTGAGCCTTGGCTGTAAACTCATAGGCTTCCTTAACGATATCTGTGATCTGTCCGTCCTCTTCCAGAGTCTTCTGAGCAGCCTTAGATGCCACCATGCCTCTCTTTGTGCCCATGAGCTTAACTCCCTCAGGATCGTTCAGGATATACTGAAGGAACTTTGCTGCCTCTTTTGTGTTCTTGCAGTTCTTGTCGATGGCAAGAAGCAGTGAAGGCTTTGCCATAGTTCCGGTAAACTTGGCATTATCAATAGTCGGAAGCTCAGCGATAACCAGTGAATCACCTTTTTCCTTTAATGTTGCTTCATTGGATGCAACACCGCCGGTCCACTCCATAACTCCGAGATATCCTGCGTTAAGGAACTTCTCATTCTGTGCTACTGACTTAGGATCGTTGCCGACATTTTCCACATAGTCCTCTCTTGAACAGAAAACATGCTTGTCAGCCATATCCTTATACCACTTTACAGCCTCTGTATAATCATCTGCTGTCCAGTTCATGGTGTAATCATCATTGAACTCTCCCTTACCTGTCTTCTGCTGAAGATAATAGGTGGCTGCAAAACGGATAGTGGGGCTTACTACAAGGTAATTGTCAGGATCCTTTGCTGTTACGATAGCTGCATCCTTCTCATAATCCTCAAATGTCTTGGGAAGCTCTGTGATACCGTATCTTTCAAAGGCTGATTTGTTTAAGTAAAATCCCATTGTGTTCTGTCCGTATGGGATCGCTTCCTGAACTCCGTTCATCATACCTGTTTTCAGGAAGGCTTCATCGTACTGGGAAAAATCAAAGCTGTCTTTAATGGTGCTGAGATCAAGGAATCCGTCGCCCTTTGATCCAAAGGTTGCAAGCCAGTCGAAATTCAGTGTCATGACCTCTGCATTGGTACCGCCTACATAACGTGTAGCAAAGGTCTCCTGCAGATTGTCAAAGCCTGTAGGTTCTCCGGTTATGGTTATGCCCTCGCCGTTGGTACTGTTGAACTGATCGATCGCCTGCTGTGTTGCCTGATGACGATCATCATTGCCCCACCATGAGAAACGAAGCTGTACTCCGTCTCCGGATGCTGCCTGCTGTGATGAACCGGCACCTTTAGATGCTGCAGGCATTTCATTGGTTGTACTGCATCCCGCAAGTAATGATACTGCCATAGCTGTTGCTACTATTCCCGATACTCTTCTCTTCATTTCATTTATTCCTCCATTATTGAGCTTTAATACTCATTATTTTTAAATTCACTGAAACCATCAATCATAGATTTTTCTATGGTGTTCATCCTGTATTCCGGACTTACGATAGAAATAAGTGTTTATGGTATCTCTCCACTCTGTTGCTGCGGCAAGCTGTCTCTCAGCTCTCTCCAGTATGTTGTCATAATCAGTGTCCCTGATTTTTCCTTTCAGGCTTTTGATAAAATCAATATACTTTTCCACAACTTCAACACCTATAAAGTGTGTATCATAAATGTGCTGTATCACTGTCTTTCCTGAATGCAGAACATGATTGTAAGGTACATGATGCATAAACAGAAGCAGTTCATCCGGACAGGTTTTCAAATCTTCATATTCCTTAAACCGGCTGTCTGAATAACGTCTTGTATATCCGGTTCCTGATGAAAGGCTTCGTTCACGTCCTACTCCGTTTCTGTCAGCACAATGATAAGTCCCCCATCTGTCATATTCATATCCGTCAACATCAACTCCGTAATGTATGTTGGGTTTGCACATGAAGCCTACTCCCAAAGGGCAGGTATAATCCTCGTAGGTATCCCTTGATGTCATAAGCATACGGACCATGCCCTCTTCATCCTTCTCATCAAGAGAAAAGCACAATCTCACAAAGCGTCTTGCTATTTCATCTGATGTTAATGCATTATTCCAGCACATAAGACCGTATCCGAACAGATTGGCCTGCGCCATTTTGTTGCCGGTCCAGTTCTCATCCATGCCAACATTGACTACCGCAGCGATACCGCTGTTTTTCTTTACCGGAGAGCAGTCTCTCACTATGTCCTTCACCAAAGATGAGCCTTCATATTTGGTATCAAAGTCCATAACCTCCTTCCACATAGGAAGCAGATAGCACTGATCTATCTGATGTCCGGTGTACTCCTGAGTGATCTGGAACTCTATAATCTGATTGGTTTTATGAAGCACTCCAAACAGTGGTGATACCGGTTCACGGATCTGAAAATCTATGGGTCCGTTTTTGATCTGAAGTATGACATTATCAGAAAACTCACCATCCAGAGTGCTGAACAAGTCATAGGCTGCATTGGCACGGTCCAGGCTCCTGTCTTTCCAGGACTGCTGACAGTTATAGACGAAGCATCGCCATATGATGATCCCCCCATGTGGTTCGATGGCTTCCGCAAGCATATTGGCTCCATCCGAATGAGTTCTGTTGTAGGTAAACGGTCCCGGCTCTCCCTCCGAATCAGCCTTCACCAAAAATCCTCCAAACTGAGGGATTTCCCGATATATGGCATCAATGGTCTCTGTCCACCATTTTTTAACCCTGGTGTCACATGGATCCGCCGTATCCAATCCTCCTGCAATTATAGGGGCTGCGAAATTAATTGATAAAAACAGCCTGATTCCATAAGCTTCGAAGATATCCGCTATTTTTCTTATATGCTGAAGTGCAGGTTTCTCTACAAAGAACACTTCCAAATGATGTACATTAACATTGTTTATGGAAACTGCATTGATTCCTACCGAACACAGAAGTCTTGCATATTGAGTGATGAGGTCTGAATCATCCCGGAATTCATTGTGATCATAAAATATCGATCTGCCCGCGTAGCCTCTCTCGATGGTCCCGTCGAAATTGTCCCAATGGTTCAGCATGCGAATGCTCTGGTCCGGTACAGATCTATATGGAAAAGCAGCTTCTCTCCTGCCCGCGATCATCTCATAAAGGGAAAACAGACCATAGAGATAACCCTTTTCTTCGGATGCATAGATCTTTACTGTTCCGTCCCGCTCCTTATCAATGGTGAATCCCTCTCCGAGATCATCTTCTGTTTTTACAAACTGAAGCTTTCCCTCATGAAGTGCTGTTTCAGCTGCATTTGGAAATAACCTAGATACTTCTTTACAGATTGTTTCATGAATCTTCAATGACACATCCCCTGTAAAATCATCTATGGAATATGTTGAAAATCGATCCGGAATAGCTGTAACAAGCCAGCATTTATCCCGTTTCGTTGTAAATTCTGTTTCCATTTTTCACAAATCCTTTTTTTGTAGATTTAATTCTTTATTCATTTTTACTATACTATAGCGAATGAAAAAGTCTTTATAAATGGAAAAACCAACACTCATTTGTAAATTTCAAAGATTTATATCAGGGGGTGCTGCCACAGCACAATCTGTCTTTGATTTTTCTAAAATAAACCGCAAAAAAAGAAAGTCAATTTGCTCATGATGAGTCTGATCTGCAAATGACTTTCTTTTTTTTACTTACTGATAACAAATGGACTCATAGGATAACCTGACGAATTATAAATCAGTCCTCCGTAATTTGTATCGCTATAGAGATATCTGATTTCACTGATGCTCTCTTTTGGTACATTGACATAAAGCTCTATAAGATGGTCCCCAAGCATCGCCTCGGCACTTATTTCGGTGCCACTTACATCAATCACCGAGAAATCCTTTATTTCACTTCCTTTATCCTGTGAAGAAGCATATAAACCATCTGCATGGGACAGCCTTAGCTCCACTCTGCATCCCTCAGAGCTTTCTTTTACAGTGAAGCTTTCGGGAACAGGCCCTGTATATTCTCCTTCTGCACCATAGACCATATGAAGAGCCTGATCTGCCAAACGTTCACCTATCCTCTTCTTTCCATGAGGGTGAAGATCATTGTCCTCACCGAGATCCATGCTGACGATCATACCTGTATGCGGTTCTCTTACCGCCTGTCTTTGACATTCACGCAGTGCAGGCCATTTTCCGGAGATATTACTGTACCTTTCCATGTAGTTCGGAAGCTGAACAAAGAGATATGGTAATTCTTCGTCTTTCCAGAGTTCACGGTAACCCTTTATCTGTCTTTTTGTAAGATCCAGATAGTCCCATTTGAGAGGTGCGTTTTCTTCTCCCTGATACCATACGATACCTTCTACAGGGTAAGCAGTACAAGGTGCACACATTGCGTTGAACAGACCTGTTGCTTTCCAGTTAACAAAATCCGTTTCCGGGATACTCTTTGAGACACCCCCGATTTTATAGCCCCAGCTTCCGCTTAAGTCTATGACTCCCTGCTCATTGAACAAAAAGTACCCTTTTTCAGGTGTCCATCTGCCCTGACCGTTTTCAACTATCAGTCTCACCACGAGTGTATTGACTCCGGCATGAAGAAGTTTTTCCGGAACAAGATATTTTCTTGGGGGATACTGGTACCCGGTCTCGCCTATCTTTACACCGTTCAGATAAACTGTATCGGAATCCACCATGGTACCCATCCATAAATGAGCCGGTTTACCTGCCATTTCTTTGGGTGCGGTAAACTTCTTTTCAAACCAGACACTGCCCGTGAAGCCTTTAAGTTCGGTTTCCTCAAACACAGCAGGAAGCATGATTTCTTTTTCATCTCCCTCCGTAAGCCCATTTCTCCATGACTCAAGGATACCCTCATCCTCTTCATCCAATGCCTTGTGCCATTCCATGGAACTTAACTCATTTCTTCGTATCTGCCCTTCCAGATATGAATCATCACTGTACATTTTTGCTTCTGAAAGTAGTTCATCATATCCTTCCAGCATCTCTTTGGACATCCAGCCATGTATCCTGGAGCCTCCCAGTGATGCGTGAAGGATTCCCACACAAAGTCCTGTTTTCTCTCTGATCTTTCTTGCAAAAAAATAAGCGGTAGCAGAGAACTCAAGGATGTTGTTCGGCTCAGCCTTTTTCCATTCACCGCTTTCCGGTTCCTGAAGCGGTCCATGATAGTTCACTGAAGTTGCGATTTTAAAGTTTCTGATACCGTCATCAACACAATTGGAAATGATATCCGGATAACTGTCCTTCACCCGCTCCATCATAAGATCCATATT
>Ga0256404_1008878_pt1 | contig 14777 bp, 8 predicted proteins | sample RumenRJG_01DNA_FD_185990 | JGI IMG/M metagenome (GOLD analysis project Ga0256404, IMG submission 185990) | Bovine rumen microbial communities from Lethbridge, Alberta, Canada - RJG_01 | ecosystem: Host-associated > Mammals > Digestive system > Stomach > Rumen | place: Canada: Alberta | collected...
TATTCATCTTATTCCACGCAGATTGAATATTGGCCCTTTTCGCCCGACTTGTAATGGCCTTTTCAATCCGACGATAAATGGCCCATATTTTCCGACTTATTCTGGCCCTTTTCACCCGACGCTAACACCGTTTCTTGTCGCTTCGGCCTTTGCCATCGTGCCCCAGATCGTCGCCGGAAACGTGCTGGAGGAGCACCCGGATTTTCACGTCCGGAATCTCAAAAACGGTCCTCCAGACGAGACATACTTTGCGCTTCTCCCCGCGAATTATTCCGAAAATCCGCTTACCATGCATTTTCTCCGCGCACTGGAGGCAAAGCTTCGCCTTCTCCCCGATCTTCAGTCCCAGATGAACCTCTTCGGGGAGGGCGGCAATTAAATCTCAAAGGGCAGGAGCAGTATATTCCAACTTCCTTCAGATTGTGCGACAGTCTGGCAGTGGACGCACGACTACTCACGGCACTTGAGGCAAGCGGAAAGAATATCTTGAAACGATCCAGTTCGTTTTATATAATACCAAAGTGCTGAAACAGGCTCAGTGTAGGCCTATCCAAACAAGGCAAAAATGGAAAGGAGCATTCTCTTGAGAAAGCATTATAAGAGCAATATGATTATGTTTCTGACGCTACTCTTTGTTCTTGCGTCTGTTTTCACGTCTGTCTCCGCTTTTGCTGCTAGGGGATTATTGCTTCGTTGGGAATATGGCGCTCAAGAATATATACTTTGAAGGCACAGAACAGCAATGGGCTGCCATCTTAGTCGGCTCACAGAACAGTACATTCACAAGTGCAGAAGTCCATTTTAATCATTAACAAAAGCAAGCGAAAAGCAGCGAGGGGGCTGTCTCAAAAGGCAATCCCGAAAAAGTGAAGAATAACGGCAACCGTTCCTTGAAAAGAAGCGGATCGAGACCTACGGCCCGACGCTGTTGGAAAACTTCACACAGGCAATCAGCCGCGACATTCTGACGCATGCCATGAAAACACTGCGGAAAGAGCGAATCGTCGGGCATGTCCACGACGAAATCATTCTGGAGGCAGAAAAAAGCGCCAGCGTCCAGGACATCTGCGAACAGATGGGCAGGACACCGGCGTGGATTCCCGGGCTCGTACTGCAGGCCGACGGATATGAATGTGAATATTAGAACGGGCTAATAAACTAACAAGGGAGACAGTGGTCAGGAACCATTGCCTCCCTTGGTTATTTAATAATATTCGACTGGCAGGCCTATTTGATTGGCCCATTCTGCCACAGAGCTTCCTTCCTGACAAACAACTTTCACGTCAGTTCGATCACCCAGCGCATCATACTCAATATTTACAGTACTTCCCTCGAAATAGAGTTCCCCTAGATTCGGCATTTTAGCGAAGGCCCGGCTGCGAATGGTCGTTACGGATTCCGGAATCACAACTGTATATGCTCCACTGCCCGCGAACGCTTCAGATTCGATGATTAAAAGCTCGCCCGGCAGCGTGAAGGTGGATTCCTTTAATTTTACGATATCAAAGAGAATACATCAAATGTATAATATCCGTTCTCATCCGGAGTAGTCCCTGATGTGTTGGTCTGCGTTTCATTGTATAGTCTCCCGCTGTCATCCATCACTCCAATTCGCAGATCATAATAATCCGCGTTTTCCGCTGCTTTCCACGTCAAATAATAACTGTCAGAAATGTTGAGTTCTGTTGGTTCAGCAAGCTTGACACACATAGATTCATAATATGAGATCCCATTTGAAGGCATCGACCACTCGCTATGTGAATAATACCTTTCCTTTTCTGAAAATACTCTTGATTTCAGCTCAGCATAATAACGTATATCTCCTGTATACCTGTGGCTTTCATATAATAATACCCCCAATTCTGCTGCAAGCCTCATCAAGTGGATAGAAGTTGCTGAGAGTTGCTGCAACTCCATGAGAGTGGACGATACTTGCTGCATGTTTGGGAGTATTATCTCAGATTATTGTCTGGTGCTCAATGCACCGGTAGCTTTTCGCTTACCTCCCGAGTTTGGCAATCACGGCAATGGCTGAAAGGAGCAAAAAAGGGGCGAGCTTATTCTCCTGCCCCTCTTCTGCTTCTTTACTTTTTCTCAGTTCCTTTATACCCTACGCCGAAAAGTTAAGCGGTGGGTAAAGCAAAAGCTCCGTCCCCGCGTCCTTTTTAGACAGCTTGTCTGTCTGGTATTGCGGGTAATTCTCATTTTCTTTTTTGCTGACATGCTTCCGATTCTGATACTCTACATCGCTGACTGTGGCCTGGTTCTTCATCAAATCGCATCCCTTCGTCTTGGATGCATACACTATACCACACTAATACAGGAAATGGGTAAACGCAGGATTATATCGGCGTTTCCTTAATTGTAATGAACTGTCGCATTCTGCAGCGCAGTGTTTCCGGAGCCAATACTAATACTGTTCCATTCAGATTCTGTTCCACTGAAACTAATATCTGTCACACTGTCCGGGATTGCATTGGCACCGATGCTTGTCAAACTAGACGGAAGTATTATAGTTGTAAGATTGTTGCAGTTTGTGAAAGCATTGTCATAGATCCTTGTCACGCCATCTCCTATGGTTATGCTTGTCAGATTTGTACAGTTGCTGAACATATAACTACCTATATTTGACAGGATCGTCACATCATTCAGTCCAGTGCAGCTACTGAAACAAGCGGTGGCAAAGAGCGCTTTTCTGGGAAGGAGTTCCAGACTTGTTAATGCGGTGCATTTTAAGAAAGCATAGTCTCCGATACTTGTCACGCTTGACGGGATCGTTAAGCTAGTCAGACTGCTGCATTCATTAAAGGCATATTTTCCGATACTTTCTAACCCTTCAGCCAAGGTCACACTAGTCATATTTCTGCAATGTTCAAAGGCACCATAACCGATACTCGTGACTCTAGATGGGATCGTGATACTCCTCAAGCCTAAGCACTGCGAGAAGGCACACTCAGAAATTGACGTAACAGTGTTTGGAATTGTGACTTTCGTCAGACTATAGCAGCCGTAGAAAGCATAATTCTTAATTGTTGTCAAATTTGATGGTATTTCAATTTCTGTAACCAATGAACCATTCAAATAAAGATTGTGAGCATACCCAAGTGGGTTCGAATCGCCGTTTGCAAAGCTGATTCCACACCATTTAGTCAGATTTGAAATATATACACCCATTAAACTCCTACAACCGGAGAAAGCCAGACTGCCACTCGAACTTAAAGTGGATGGGATTGTAACACTCGTCATGCCTGTGCAGCCAGAGAACGCCCTTACGGCGAGCTTATATACTCCCTCTGGAATAATAACATCCTTGAGCCCACTGCAATCGGAGAAGGCACTTTCTCCAATCTCTCTCACATTGGCTGGAATCGTAATGCCCATCAAACTACTACAGCCAGAGAACGTATATGCATGAATAATACTCACACTTGATGGTATAACCAGCTCTGATATCGGCTTATTATTTAGGTATAGGTTATGCGCATATGTAAGTGGATTCGAATAATTATCGGAAAAAGATGTCCCGCACCATCTTTCTATATCCGTTATATTTACGCTCGTCAAAGCCTTGCATCCATAAAAAGCCATTCCACCGATGCTGCTTACACTGCTCGGAATCACAGTGCTTGTCATCGAGCTGCACTCATAGAAGGCGTAGTTACCAATACTTGTTACCCCTTCAGAGATTGAGAGTGATGAAATCATCGTTTTCATGCTGTACCAAGGTGCATGAGTACTAACCGTATAGCTCGCCATTAACCCTGATCCTGTAATTCTCAGCACACCATCTTTATCGATCATCCAACTTAGATTATCCCCATTTTTGCCGCATGTCCCGGCGAGAAATCTGACAGTCCCCGTGACATTACTGTAACCATCAATCATCTCCCATTGAGCCTGTGAGCCACAATAGATGATCTCTTTGCAGCCATTGAATGCTCCAACACCAATGTCTGTCACTTTGTCCGGAATCAAGACCGACAGGCTATAGCACTGGCTAAACGCATATTCACCAATACTTTTCACTTTCTCGGGAATGGTGATATTCGTCAATCCGCGGCATTCGGCAAAAGAACGCGGAGATATGACGGATAAATTGGCTGGAATCGTTACATTCGCCAGTTTGTTACAGTAATAAAACACACCATCTCCAATTTCCGTAACGCTGTCAGGGATTATAACACTGCTAAGACCGGAGCAGTAGGAGAAAGCTTCCTCCCCAATGCTATTTATCGTTTCAGGAATGATAATACTCGTCAATCCGCTACAGCGTGAGAAAGTCTCTTTGCGAATACTTGTCAAGCCATTTGAGATCGATAAACTATTCGCGCTGTTGCATCCTTTAAACGCGCCTTGCCCAATGGTTGTCACACTATTTGGAATCGTGATGCTCGTAAGACCTTTACATCCAAGAAAAGCTTCATAAGCGATCAACGTCACACTATCTGGAATCGTAACACTCGTCAGAGCACTGCAGTTTCTGAAAGCCCCCTGACCGATAATAGTCACACTATTCGGTATCGTAATACTCGTTAGACTGCTGCATTCAGAAAAAGCAAAGTCTCCAATGTTAGTAACTCCGTTTTGAATAACAGCTGTGGTTATCTGTGTCGCATATTCGCGCCAAGGGACAACGCTGCTATTGTCCGCCATTTTCCCTGTTCCGGTAATTTCAAGCATACCTTCGCTGTCCAAGGACCAAGTAACGTTATCATCAGCTGCACCGCAGCTGCCTTTCGCCACAAGCACCTTTTCCCAGATAGAATAAAGTGTAATATCACTATCAAAAATGTAGCTTTCATCCGTTCTGTATTCTACATTCACCGTATCTGCTGATGTTGCCCATCCAAGGAAAATATATCCATTTCTCTCCGGTGCCGGAAGCTTCACAGGCGTAACCTCGACCTGTTCTTCCCACTGTCCATACAGTGTGACATCTGCATTGGCAAAGTATAGGTCACCTGCAGCATAACTTGTTCCGCTGGCATCGCTCTGTGTATTCCAGTTAGTGAAAATATATTTTCTCGTTCTTTCTGCAGCCAATGTAGTCTGCTCGACATTACCTCCATTGGCATCCAGCGTAACGGTAACATCACTAAGACTCTCACTGATATGTTGAGGTTTTTCCGGGCTTAACGTAAGACTTGATCCATATTCTTTGATCTGGTTCTGCGGTGCACTGATTCCTCCGTTTGCATCATACGAAACTGTGTACTTCATGATTTCCCAAATAGCATACATTGTTACGCTATCATTTGGGACATATTTCCCGCTTATTCCACTTAATGCGTGAGAATCTTCAGCCCATCCTTTAAAGATATACCCAGTGCGAATCGGCGTCGGAAGTGTCAATTCTTCTGTCGATACCTTGCTTTCCCACTGTGCATACAGAGTTAAGGCTTTGTTTTCGGTATAACTTGAACCTGAATTGTAAGTCACTCCACTTCCATCAGATTCCGTATTCCAGTTTATAAAACGAAATGTTTCCGTTATAACCGCTTCTAAAGGCTCCTGAGGTTCACCGCCATTTGCATTAAGCGTGACAGTATAATGCTTCGCCATGTTGTCTTGATGAGTAGGCTGTATAGATGACAATACAATCTCTTCATCATGCAGCTTGGATTGATTCTCTGGAGCATTAATTCCTCCATTGGCGTCGTAAGAGACCGAATAGGTTGTTACAGTCCACAAAGCATATAAGGTAACACTATCACTCGGTATATAGCTGCCCATTACTCCATTAGCACTGTTCGGATTCTCCGTCCATCCCAAGAATGTGTAGCCCTCGCGTGTTGGCTCCGGAAGCATCACCGATTCAACCACAAGGCGGTCCGTCCACTGTCCAAACAATATGACATCCGCATTCTCCAGATAGCTATCACCTGCGGAATAACTCGTTCCGCTGCCATCCTTTTTCGTGTTCCAGTTTGCAAACTCATACTCTCTGACCCTTTCTGCAGTAAGAGAATCCAGATCGAGTTTTCCTCCATTGGCATCTAGTGCGACCGTAAAGCCAGCAAGATTCTCAGGTGTACGTACTGGCCGTTCCTGGCTTAGTAATAGATTTGTTCCATATACTTTTGTCTGGCTCTGAGGGGCGTTGATCCCTCCATTTGCATCATAGGAGACCGTATATTTCATGATTTCCCAGATCGCATACAGGGTTTCATTTCCGCTCGGAGTGTATTTGCCACTTATCCCACTTATCGCATGAAGATTCTCCGACCAACCTTTGAAAATATACCCATTTCGAACCGGTGTCGGAAGCGTCAGTTCTTCTGTCGCCGAAGTGGTATTCCACTGAGCATACAAGTGCACGGATGCATCTGCAAGATAGTTTCCGCCGGGTTCATAGCTCTCGCCGCTTCCATCACGCGCAGTATTCCAATTCCGGAATACATATGTATTCGTTTTTGATGCTGTAAGGAAACCTAGATCAACCTTGCCGCCATTGGCATCCAGTGAAACGGTATAGTTTTCCGTAATTTCCGTAGCACGTTCAGGTCTTTCCGTGCTTAGTTTAATCGGCGAGCCAAGCCATTTGATCTGATTATCGGGGGAATTCGCTCCTCCATTGGCATCGAAAGAAATAGTGAATGTCGTACTACGAGTTGTGACCTCTAAAAATCTATAATCATGCCCCTTTGCATATGTTTCTGCATAACTTCCCTCTTCTCCAAAGATCGTCAGATTGGAATCATTTTCGAATGCGTTATCATCAATTATCTTCGCCGTTTTTGGAATATAGATAAACTTGAGATTCCTGCAGTCTGCAAAAGCTCGTTTTTGAATCTCAGTCACCTGATCCGAAAGCTTTGCAAAAACAAATACTCCGCTCTTGAATGCTTCTTCGCTTATTATTCTCAAAGAATCGGGCATGGTGAAGTCCGGAGCAGCCCATACCGCATAAAGCGTAGTCTCCTCATCCAGATCGAAACGGTCTCCCGGTTGATAATCAGCATCGCTTGTGTCCGCTCTTGCTGCCCAGCCAAGGAAGAAAAAGCCATTTCGCTCTGGTATCTTCTCTGACAGATTAAGAGCAACGCCCTGTGTTTTATTCTGATTCTCAGGACCGCCAGTTCCGCCATTAGCATCATAGGTAATGGTATACTTCTGTGCATCCCAAACAGCATACAGTGTTACATTGCCGGTTGGGGTAAAGTTTCCTGTCATTCCGGCAGTTTCGGTGCTATCCGTCCCCCAACCTTTGAAGGTATATCCGTTGCGGGACGGAGTAGGAAGTGTCACAGATGACGTTGTCGTACTGCCGGTCCATTGGGCATATAATGTCAAATTCGAATCAACAGAATAAGTTGCTCCGGAGGCATAGCTCATTCCGGTTCCGTCTGTTTTGGTGTTCCAATTATTGAAGGAATAAGTTGTTGTTCGGTTCGCTGTCAGGGATGTTGGGCTGACGCTTCCGCCATTGGCATTGAGCGTAACAGCATAGCTTCCGTCACTGACACCTGAACGCGTCGGTTTCACAGAAGAAAGCGTAAGGTTAACTCCCTGCGTTTTTGTCTGGCTGACCGGCGCCCCGGTTCCGCCATTGGCATTGAAAGAAACCGTGTATTGGGGAATCTTCTCCCACACAGCATACAGTGTTATATTTCCAGTGGGTGTATAGTTTCCGGTTGCTCCGGTCATTGCAGCGCTTGTGGTTCCCCATCCTTTGAAGATATATCCGCTGCGTGACGGTGTGGGAAGCGTAACCGATGAGGTTGCGGTACTGCTGTTCCATTGAGCATAAAGCGTCACATCCGCATCAGTAGAATACGTCGCGCCGGAGGCATAGTTTGTTCCCGATCCGTCCGATTTTGTGTTCCAGTTTTTAAAGGAATGAGATGTTGTTCGGTTCGCCGTCAGGGATGTCGGGCTGACGCTTCCACCGTTGGAATTGAGCGTAACCGTATATGCGCCAGGGTTGTCACTTGAACGTGTCGGTTTTGTGGAAGAAAGCGTCAGGTTGATCCCCTGGGATTTGATCTGATTGGCAGGTGCTCCGGTGCCGCCGTTGGCATCATAGATAATAGTGTATGATAATTGCCATATCGCATAGAGCGTCACATTTCCGGTTGGTGTATAGCTTCCCGTCACTCCGGTTGTCGCTGTGCTGCTGATTCCCCACCCCTTGAAGGTATAGCCGTTGCGGGATGGAGTGGGAAGCGTAACCGATGACGTTGCGGTACTGCTGTTCCATTGGGCATACAGCGATAAATCCGCATTTGCGGTATAGTTGCTTCCAGGGGCATAGTTTGTGCCGCTGCCGTCCGCTTTGGTGTTCCATGTTCTGAACTCATACCTTGTTCTCTTCGCTGCAGTCAGTGAGTTCGGGCTGACGCTGCCGCCGTTAGCGTCAAGTGTCACCGTATAGGACGTTCCGGTACTGGTACTCGATCGGGTAGGTTTGGATGAAGACAATGTTAGCGCTGTTCCCTCTACCTTGGTCTGGCTGGATGGTGCGCCGCTGCCGCCGTTGGCGTTATAGGAGACAGTGTATTTTGGCAGATGAGAAACCGTAATCGTACATGTGCCGTGAAGCTTGTAATCGTATGTGCCGGTACCTGTGTAGATCAGCGTACCATTTACATATTTAGTGTTGTATCTCTGCGCCCCAGCATAAGCTTCTATGACATAGGTTCCGTTTGCAAGCGTTGAGCAATCAATTGCCCATGTCGATCCATAATATGTCCGACTTGCTGCGCCGGTCATTCGAAAATAAGATCTTCCTTCGTCATCATCTTTGTATGACTTCGTTGTCAGCGTACAGATGCCGTTGTCCATCTCACACTCGTATTCCTGCGGTACAAACTCGTACGGAGCCGATCTATGAAATGCGATCAGGCTGTATGAGACGTTTTCAGCGAACACGGAGAAGCTCATACAAGCGAACACGCATACGCCCAACACCAGAGCAAGCATAAGTCGCCATGCATTTTTCATCATCGTTTCCTCCCTAATCTATCGCAGAATACAATGAACTTCAGTCTACCTTTATCATAGCATATTCAGCAATCTTTCACAAGAAATATTTGGTATTTTTCTGAAATCCGTACAAAAAGCTCACCAAGGCCGGTACAGATCATCACGATCCGATCCGGCCTCGGGGCATGTTGCCCAATCAAAGCAAAAAGCTGGGATGTTATGTGCATTTCTGTACGCAACATCTCAGTTTTTTGTCAGCCAATCCTGCCAGCCAAGTGCCCAAATCAGTTTGACGTTCAAAACTGTCTTATGAACACCCGGCAAATCCCCGCCGCTTTTCTATCCAATGAACACCGCAAGGGGTGTACCCTTGCCGCCCTATACCACAAAGGGGTTAAGGTTTTGCAACGTCAACTTCAATTTCCTGCAAGTTTATAAAAGGTCGTTCTTTTCAGTCCGGTCATTTCCATAGCTTTCTTTGCCGTGATCTGTCCGCTATGCCATAGCTCCATGACCGTTTTCCAGTTGTCCGGCTTTTCTGCTGACGGCCTACCAAACTTGACCCCTTTTGTTTTTGCCGCCGCTATGCCCTCTGTCTGTCTGCTATGTATCGTTTCCCGCTCTTGCTGTGCGATAGTCCCCAACACTTCAATCAGGATATTGTTCACCATATCTCACACCCATTCTTGACCCTCTGGACAATCCATCATCGATGTGGGCAAGTCCAACACTTTCAGTCGGATTCCGTTATCATGGAAATACTGCAATTCGTTTTTAATATCGGCTTTGTTTCTGCTCAGACGGTCAAGGGATTTCACGATCAACGTATCACCACGCCGCAACAGAGCCGATTTAAGGGCATTGTAACCGCTCCTGTCCAAATCCTTGCCGGATTCCTTATCCGTGATTATATCCCGCTCAGACGCGCCCAGCGCGGCAAATGCGGCAAGCTGGCGGTCAAGGTTCTGTTCCTTACTGCTGACACGCGCATAGTAAAATGGTCTGTTATCCATAAAGCAAAGCGTCCCTTTCCTGTATCTGCTACAAGCATAACAGGCGGGACGCTGTTTGCACACTTCAATTATTCGTAAAGGTGTTTCAATTTTCGGACATATCCGCAAAATCAAAACAGACGTTTTCGGACGTAGTACGGGGGTATGCTTTCCCGTGTTCGGAAAGGTACACTTTTGCGGATTTCTGTTCTCGATCAGCAGTAATAAATTCCACCTTCTTTCTATTGAACATGCACATTCAAAACTGCTTAGTTAGCGTCTCCCAAAGGCTCTCCTTTCCAATTAAAAAAGTATAGAAAATCCTTTGGGGATTATTTTTGGTAACGCGCCGATCACACAGCGGTATATTGGCATTGAGCCGCAGAGAACAGAAAAGACGATTGAGGGGCATGCGGAGTTGCAGTAAGTAGGAAGGCATAATAATCTAACCCTGTAACGTTATTGATGCTTTCCGTAGATCGGATATATAGAATCTGAATCAAGAAAGCTTGATGGCGTTGAATTCTTTTCGAAAAAGCCTGACCTTTTCAAAAGATGGGGAATAGGCTCATCAATATAATCAATTTTAAAGTAGTCAGTCATTTTACCCTCCTTATCATAGATGAAGTAATAATCTTCATGGCTCTGTCCTATCTGTACAATGTCAGCACGGATTACCTGTTAGGACGGCAAGCCGCTGATCCTCACACACTTGTCGATATATCGAAACTGACCGACAAGCAAAAAGCCGCTGTGACAAGTCTGATAGAATCCATCATAAGCCCTTGGTCTTGATAACAAGGCTATGTATCACTGACTAAAGATGTTTTCTCTTTTTAAGGACGAGCCCGCAAACCGTTGGTATCACTGGACTTTTTTTCGGTTTGGGAACCTCTATGGTTCCAAACGGTTCCTGTGAGATCGTGAGCCGATCGACTGACACTCCGGCCGACCTCATGAAAAAGAAACCGCCCTGCATTTTCAGCAAGGCGGTCTTGCGCGTGGTCGTCGCGCATTAGGGGATTAAGAGAAGAGAACGGATTGGGGTGGTGTATGGCCTTGTCCTTTCCGATTGTCAGTATAGCAGATTGCTCCATGATTGCACACTTCAAAATCTGCCCTATTATTTCAAAAAACACCACATTGAAAAAGCACCGTATCATGATCGTTCAGCTCATTTTTTCACGCCAATAAAGCCAGACCAGTCAGACCAGATGCCATCTTTGCAAACTGCGAACGAGTATCTGCGGTCAGCTCCGTAATGGTACAACTGCCAAACGGTTTCGTTCTGACCGCCCTGTACGGTCCTTGTGCTATAGTTTATGTCGTTGGTGTAGCCCACGGAAAAATACCTCGCAACAACCATATCGGCGCCTGTGGTGTCAATTACGAATGAGGCATAATCATCAGTCACGTTCCCATCCGGAAGGGAAACTCCGGGAGCGGACGGCCTTGACGAATCCGGAATCACCAGTGACAATCTGGATGTTTTCCCATTAATATTCCCATTGCCGGCCCGCGCGCTGAGCGTATATGTTCCGGGAGTCAGCCGGTATCCAGGGATCGAATATGTAATGTTATCCTGCCCAAAAAGATATTGAGAGAAATTCACAGTCCCATCGGAATTACTCAATCCGATATAATACTCCGAGGCCCCTTCGACCGCGGTCAATGCCACGGTGAGGTCCCTGCCGCTCCCCAGTTCGGAGACAACGGAGATTTCCGGCGAAGCAAGTAGATCAGTTGGAGTAGCAGAGACATTCACAATAATCGGATCAGACCAGACGGACCAGACGCCGTCACGCCTGACAGCAAAACGATATTCATAAATGCCGGAACTATATGAATAGGTCTCCCACTGAGTTTCATCTTCAAACACATTGATGCGATTTGTGCCTCCTCTGCTGATACGGTAGCACAGCAAATCAGCATTTTTCGTATCTACGGTAAAACAATACTTCTCGCGAGCCTTGACATCCGATTGATCCACAGTAACAACTGGTGCTGTCGGCTTTGAGCCTATAATCGTAAAGGTTTTCTCGCTTACGCTTGTTGCATATCCGTCAGAAGACGCATACACCCTGACTGCATATTCCCCAGGATCAAAATCATACCCTTTCATCCGAACCGTATAAGGATTATCCGAATTATCAAAATAACTCGATATGTTACCGTTCGATGATTGGATGATTTCGCATCTATAAGACGTAGAATTGTCAATGGGATCAAATGTCATCACAAAATCTGTTCCCGCAGTTATCATGTCATCCATATGGATTTCAACCGGATCGAGGGGAGGGAGACCTTCGATTCCATAATCAGCTGTACTCCAGGCAGACCAGACGCCATCTTTCTGCACAGCAAAAGAAATGGTCAAAGTGGCTCCCTGAACATATTCGTCAATATAGAGCGAATATGGCGTAGTCTCACCTGTTACAGTGATGCTCTCATTGCGTATGCCCCAATACCTATCGGAAGACTTATACTGATACTGGATCTGCAAGGCTTCCGCATTTGCCGTGTTCACCCGAAATACCGGAGTGCTTCTGACCCGCATCTGCCCTTCAACCGTCACCTCAGGGCCAGCCGGTCTTGTACCGCTTACGGTAACAGAAGCTGTTTGATGACTCTCAGAATATCCGTCTGCAAATGCATGTACTCGAATGATATATTCCCCGGCAGACAGCAGATATCCCGGAACTGTCATTTCTTTTCCCGGAACTGCAGCAGATGTTCCTTCATTTCGTGAGTTCCAGTATAAGGACGTTTCGTCTTCCTCATACACAGAACTGAAATCTATTTGATACTCTGTTGCATTTTCAACCGCGTCAAAGCTAAATTGGGCATCCATCCCCGCCGGAACAGCTGACGGAACATGAATCACAGCAGGCTGAAGGCGAGTTCTTTCCTTCACATGAATTTCAATCGGGGTGCTCCAATCAGACCACTTCTCATCTGCAAATACGGAGAAGCGGTACTGAAACGTCCCTACTGTGTAAGGACGGTTGCTCCACCGAGACGATTCTCCCTGCGAAGAAACCGTGTAACAATCAAGAGTTCCATGAGGATTTACGCACCTGACAGAAAACTTTTCCGCTGCGGAGGTTGAAACCGTAAATCCGACATACGTGTTAACAAACACTTCTGTATGATCACATGTCACGACCGGCGTTTCCGGTTTTTCCCCGCTTGCCTCAATGACCTCAAAAGATTTCTGATAATGATGAAAAGGCTGAGCAGCATAAGCGCGCGCTACATTGCCACCGGCATAAGCTACCGCTGCATTTTGTGCGGGATAAAAATCCAAAGTGAATGTATACTGCCCCGGAGAAAGATTATAAGAGGAAAGCTGCAGATTGATCGTGCCCGCATCGTTATAGAGCTCTTTCATAACAGAGTATGTATACTCCGATGACTCTGAGGATCTCAGATTATACTGATATCTTCCCGGGCTGTTTTGGTATTCAAAACGAATTTCGCAATTCGTTCCATTCACATAGGTGTCGGGGAAATCAATATCGCCAGCCAAATAATCCACGCCAGCCACAGCAACCGTCTGCTCTTCGGACCATTCGCTCCACAATCCGTCCCTGAAGCCGCTGTAGACGACTTTGATATACCCATCATTGACTCCATTCGGTCTGAACGGCCATGAATCGATATAATTCGACGAAATATAATCCTCATTCGGGTCCGATCCGGCATCAAGCTGTTCCCCATTGGCAGAATAGTATTTGCACTTGAGCCTGACAGAAGTATAGTTTTCACTTTTAATCGGTTTGGTCTCGTTTGGTGCCATTTCTTCCGGCAGCGAAACGGCAAGTGGGGCCGGCTTCTGCCCTGAGACCGTAACGATTTTCACAACAGGAGTCACCGACTCATATTGCGGCGTTGCTGTATATACTATAACCCGATAGGTATCCGCGGAACAAAACCAGTACCCGTTAACCGTTATCGCGCCCTGAGGACTGTTAATTTGCCTGTACTGATAATCACCGGTCCGGTCGTTTACGACATAAACGCTATGGCGCAGCGTATCTGAGCTGCCGTCCACCTGCACAATCAGATCCGCGCCCGCCTGGAGCGTGTCGGGCACAAACACTTTTGTCGTATCTCCAGGCGCGACGTCTTCAATCTGAATATAGTGATTTTTAACCGCCCAGGTATAGGCATAGGAACCTTCCGGAGCGTTGACCGTCAGATCGCTGCAACCCTCAAAGGCGTTATCCGCAATGGAATACAGGGAAGCCGGCAGCGTCACTTCCCTCAGGCCGCTTCTGGCAAACGCTTTATACTCGATTACGGCCACACTGTCCGGAATTGTCAGTTGATCCAGGCTGGTATCGCCGTAAAAAGCCTCCTGTTCAATCTTCTTCAGCCCGGCAGGCAAAGTAACTCCCGCAGCCTCAGCCATGGATGACGGGAGCAAGAAACAGATGATGCAGCTGATCAGAATTACGGTGAAAAAACATACCTGAGCCAGGCGGATACGAGAAGATTTCAATATCACCACTCCTATCATTAATAACTATTCTGTATCAGAAACAACTATGATGACAGTATAGCATACCCGTTCCCCTCTATCAAGGGACCAAACAGGTCGCTTGGAAGGAGGTTCTTGAATTCGTCACCATCAAAAAGACAGATAAAGAGGCTTCCTTGAAAATGAGCAGCAGAAAAGCTGCCTTCCCCGTATGACTTGCGCCGAATTCATTGATATGATACAATCAGGTCCCCCAATTCTACTGTCCGAGGAAACGCAACATGACTGTCATGCAAAGCACCATTATCAATATGCTGATTTACATCGCGCTTGTCGCCCTGGGAAACTTTCTGGGCGGACAGCATCTCTGGGGCGCC
>Ga0256404_1008879_pt1 | contig 14777 bp, 12 predicted proteins | sample RumenRJG_01DNA_FD_185990 | JGI IMG/M metagenome (GOLD analysis project Ga0256404, IMG submission 185990) | Bovine rumen microbial communities from Lethbridge, Alberta, Canada - RJG_01 | ecosystem: Host-associated > Mammals > Digestive system > Stomach > Rumen | place: Canada: Alberta | collected...
CAGCATGACGACTGGCACCGATACCGTCGCCCAGAGCGCGGAGTACAGCGGAGAAAGCTGGATGACCAGCAGCGCCACGATCAGGATGCCCAGGATCACGAGATAGATCCATCCGTCCTTCAGGACATCCTTCGTCTTCGGGATATCCTTCTGATCCATCATCGTGATGTCGATCAGCTCGGACTGGGTGATGACTGCGACCGCGCAGCCCCAGTAATAGAGAAGCGCCGGGATGACTGCGGCGATGACGATGGCGATGTACTTCTGCTCCGTGAACGCGACCATCAGGAATGCGCCCGATCCCATGACCGGCGGGAGGATCTGTCCTCCGGTGGACGCCACGGACTCGACGCCGCCCGCGAACTGCGGCTTGTAGCCGCGGGATTTCATCAGCGGAATGGTGAAGGTACCGGTTCCAACGACGTTCGCGACAGCGGAGCCGTTGATGGAGCCCATCAGGCCGGAAGCCACGACTGCGGAAAGGGCCGGGCCGGATTTGATCTTTCCGGTCAGGGAGATCGCGATCTTGTTGATGAAATCGGAGCAGCCGGAAGCCTCAAGGAAAGCGCCGAACATGACGAACATGAAGATAACGGAAGCCGAGACGCTCATCGTCGTTCCGAACAGTCCGTCCAGGTCTGTCGCGAGGAACTTGCAGATTCGCTGAATGGAATAGCCGCGGTGCGCGATGGCCATCGGAAGATTCGGGCCTGCCAGCGCGTAGGCGACAAAGATCAGCGAAAGGATGGGCATAATATAGCCCAGCGTACGGCGGGCGCACTCAAGAACGATCAGGGAAAGGACCGCTCCTGCAAAGGTGGCCATCCAGGTCGTTTTGCTGAGACGCTCGGTCAGATGATGCACCTCGTCCATTGCCATGATGACAGAGACCCACACAAGGATGATCATGGCGATGTCGATGATGCGGCTTAAGACGCGGAATCCCTTGCTTCCCGCGAACTTATCCTTGAAGCAGTGTTTGTAAAGAGGCTGTGTGAGAAGGATCAGCGTGAGCGCGAAGGCAAGATGGATGCCTCGCTGCGTGACGTAGTCATACAGCCCGTGGAATCCCGTCCAGATATGGAACGTGGTCATACAGAAAGCAAAGACAGCGGCCGCTTTGATAAAGAGATCGCCCTTGCCTTCCTCAAGAGTCTTCGCCGCCGCAAGCTCGCTGTCCAGCGAAGTAACGTCGATCTCCTGAGCTTCTTTGTTGATATTCTTATCCGCCATAGAAATGACTTCCTTTCCCCCCCGGAATGTCCGGCCAGATGTCTTCTTTGTATCTGTATCCTTAATTCAAGTCCCGCTGAGATAAACTCAAAAGACCGGAGCTGGTGATCCCAGCTCCGGCCCTGTACTTTAAATTAAAGCGCGCCGATCTCTTTGAAATACTTCTCAGCACCCGGATGCAGCGGGATGGGCATCTGTGTGCAGAGGAATGCCGGATCCGTCATATCCTTCAGCAGAGCGTTGCCGGCTGCCATATCAGCCGCGCCCTCGTTCATTGCCTTGCAGAGATCATAGATCAGGTCTTCATCAGCATCCTTCTGGACAATGATCAGGCACTTCACGCCGAAGGTCTGGGTATCATAGTCCACACCGGTGTAGGTGCCGGCCGGGATCTTGGTCTTGATGTAAGCCGCGTTGTTGGCAAGGATCTTGTCAAGCTCCTCGTCGGTGATGTCGAGGACGTCGATGTCCTTGGTCGCCGCAAGGTTCAGCTGGCCGCCGATCGGCAGTCCTGCGAAACCAAACGCAGCGTCCAGGATGCCGTCGCCGACAGCGTCAGCGCCGTCGCCCAGGCCCAGGTTCTCAAGACTGGTGTTGTCCTTGGTGATGCCCATGACATCAAATGCTGCCAGGGAAGCGTTCTCAGTAGCGGAGGATGCGGGACCCACAGCCACGCGCTTGCCGACCAGCTCGTTGATGTACTTGAAGCCGCTGGACTTCAGAGCAACGCCGGAAAGAACGGAGGTGTAGACAGCGCCGATGACGCAGATGTTGTCAAGTGCGCCGATCTCAGCGAACTTGCCGGTGCCGTTGTAGCCGTTCAGCACGACGTCAGCGGTTGCGACTGCGACATCAACTTCGCCGCTGGCAACGTCCTGCACGTTCTGGAAGGAACCGGTGGAAGTCTGCGTGTTGCACTTCATTCCCTGGACATTGTTTGTCCAGCACTGGGAAACAGCTGCGCCTGCGGGATACATGGAACCGCCGGTGTCAGCGGTGCCGAAGGTCCAGATGACGTTGCCGCGGGCAGGCTTCTCAGCCGCTGCCGCCGCTGTGGTTTCTGCTGCTGCCGCCGCTGCTGTGGTTTCCGCTGCCGCCGCTGCCGTTGTGGTCGTTCCACCACCGCCGCAGGCAGTGAGCATGGAGATCATGCAGAGTGCCAGAACAAGTGACAGTACTTTTCTCATAATATTTCTCTCCCTTCTTTGACAGACCTGTTCAAAATAACCAGTTTCTTTGAAACAGATCAACAAACTGTTGGTTATATTTTAGTATTTTGCTTCTTTGCTGTCAATGTGTCCAGTTTGTATATATACATAAATTCAAAAGAGAGATGCCCGCAGATCAGGTGTTTTCGTACCTTTTCAGCCTGCCCTCCCGATATTGATTGACAAACCGCTCTCCCTCCGATAAAATCAATGGTTGTATTGATCCGGAGTGGTATCGAAGCGGTCATAACGAGGCGGTCTTGAAAACCGTTTGCCTTCACGGGCGCATGGGTTCGAATCCCATCCACTCCGCTAAACGCAAAAAGGGGAGACCTGAAACAGGTCTCCCGCTTTCTTTTTCCGGCGGCGGTCAGCAGACTGCCGCCGATTCATTATTTCTCTCGTTTTCTTTCTCCCAGGTAAGTCTCCGCCGCGGCGAGATCTTCCTTCGTGGTCACCTTGATATTCCGGTAATCTCCCATCACAAGCTTCACCTTCGTATCAGTAAAACGCTCCACCGCCATGGCATCGTCCGTTACCCCTTCTTTTGTTTCTGGGCTGGACATCATGATGCTGTAAGCCTTGAGGCAAAGATCGTAGCGGAAGGTCTGGGGGGTCTGGATGGTCCAGAGCCGCTGCCGCGGCAGTGTCTCTGCCGCAAAGCCCTCATCGTCCGCAAGTTTGATCGTATCCTTTGACGGCACGGCGATCACGCAGGCCCCGTACTGTTCCGCGGCTTCATAGGACCGGCGGATGATGTCCGGCGTCACCATACAGCGCGCTCCGTCCTGCACCGCAACCAGAGAACAGCCGGAATCCCGCAGGGCGAGCAGGCCTGCGTACACAGAGTCATACCTCTCCGCACCGCCTTCCACGATGTGCCGCACTTTCCGGAAGCCGTATTTCTCCACGATCTCCTTCCGGCAGTACTCTGCGCCGCCCTCCGGCGCCACCAGCACCAGCTCGTCGGCATCACTCTCCTCGAAGGCTTTGAGGGTATGCCAGATCATCGGCTTCCCGGCGATCTCAAGAAACTGCTTCGGGGTCTCCGTTCCCATGCGGGTCCCCCTGCCGCCGGCGAGGATCACCGCCGCCATTCTTCTTCCTTCCATCCTCAGCCCCCTCTCGTCCACAAAATAAAAAACTCAGATTCCATGACCACTTCACTCATCCGCAGACATGAAAGTCCATGTAAGACTAAATTCCCAATCCCGCAGCCCTTCAGCGACAGTCCTTTTATCTTTCTCTGCCTGTACTGCTCAGCGCTCTCCGAGCTTCAGGCCCGGGACTGCGTTCAGATCCCATCCGCTGCGGTTTCCCGCAATGTACTCATAGTAAGCCGCCGATCCGATCATCGCCGCGTTGTCGGTGCAGAGGACGGGCGGCGGATAAAACAGCCGGATCCCCTCCCGCTCGCATCTCGTCTTCATGGCGTTCCGCAGCGCGGAGTTGGACGCAACGCCGCCTGCCATGGCGACCTGCCGGAAGCCATACTCATGTGCCGCTGCCACAGTGTGCTCCACCAGAACGTCCACCACCGCCTTCTGGAAGGAGGCGACCAGATCCGCCACGTTGATCTCCTCTCCGGTCATCTTCGCGTGGTTCTGGTAATTCAGCACCGCGCTCTTCAGGCCGCTGAAGCTGAAGTCATAGGCGGATTCCCGCACCTTTGCCTGTGGGAACTGGATCGCGTCCGGATTCCCTTCCTTCGCCTTGGCGTCGATCTTCGGGCCGCCCGGATAACCCAGTCCCACGCTGCGGGCCACCTTGTCAAAGGCCTCGCCGGCAGCATCGTCCCTGCTCCGTCCCAGGATCCGGAAGACGCCGTAGTCCTCCACCACTACAAGGTGTGTGTGTCCGCCCGAAACGATCAGGCATACGAAGGGCGGCTCCAGCTCCGGGCTCGCGATAAAGTTCGCGGCGACATGGCCCTCAATGTGGTTCACCCCGACCAGCGGCTTGTCCGCCGCCCAGGCGAGGGCCTTCGCGGCCGATACTCCGATCAGCAGCGGTCCCACCAGCCCAGGGCCATAGGTGACGCCCACCGCGTCCACCTGCTCCAGGGTCATATCCGCCTCCTTCAGGGCCGATTCCACCACCTGATTGATCTTTTCAATATGCTTTCTGGACGCGATCTCCGGCACCACGCCGCCGTACATGGTATGGGTGGCGATCTGCGAGTAGATGATGTTCGACAGGACTTCCCGTCCGTTCTTCACGACTGCCGCCGCAGTCTCGTCGCAGGAACTCTCGATCGCCAGGATGCGCACGTCACTGCTGTTTTCTGTCATGTTATTCTCTCCTGTAAACATCGCTTCCCCTTTCGGGGTCATATGTGTGCGTAGTTAACCTCCATATGATCCCGGAATGAAGCGTTCTTTTACTCTTCCGCGTCGAACTGCAGCTCCGCGGTCCAGCCGTCCCGGGCCGCCTTCACCTTCGGGAAGATCTTCCGCGCTTCCTCAATGTACTCGTCCGGGTGGTTCAGGGACGGGCTGTAATGGGTGAGCCACATCTCCCGGGGCTGGGCTTTCTTTCCGAGTTCCGCAGCCTCGTACATCGTCATGTGCTTGTTTTCGCGGGCTTTGCCGAGCTTGTCGGGTTCGCCGTACATCCCTTCGCAGATGAAGAGATCCGCTCCTTCCGCGTACTCCGCGATCACCGGCACCGGCCGGGTGTCCGTGGCGTAGACCACGCTGATCCCGCGGCGCTTCTCCCCCAGGACCATGTCCGGAGTGTAGGTGATGCCATTCTCCGTGATAGTCTGGCCCTTCTGCAGCGGATTCCACAGCTTCAGCGGGATGTTCTGGGCCTTCGCCCGCTCCGGGTCAAATTTTCCGCCCCTGGGGATCGTGAGCCGGTATCCGTAGCACACTACGTTGTGGTTCACCCGGAAAGCGTCCAGAACAAAGGGCCCCAGCTTATGCTGCTCCCTGGGCTCCGTGAGTTCCAGGTAGTGCACGGGAAAAGGCAGCTCCGGCGCTATGACGCGCAGGGCTCCGGCCACGCGCTCCAGGCCCTTCGGTCCCACCAGGAGGAGCGGTTCCGTCCGCTCCGCGTTTCCCATGGTAAGCAGGAGTCCCGGAAGGCCGCTGATATGATCCGCGTGATAATGCGTGAAGCAGATCACATCGATGGGCTTGGGGCTCCACCCTTTTTTCCTGAGGGCGATCTGCGTCCCTTCCCCGCAGTCGATCAGCAGCCCGGAACCGTCGCAGCGCGCCATCATGGACGTGAGCCAGCGGTAAGGGAGCGGCATCATGCCGCCGGTCCCGAGAAGACAAATATCCAGCATCCGATCTATCCTTTCCGGGAACCGTCAGTCGGACAGTCCCGTTCATTTTTTAGTAAAAGCGGTCTTCCGCGGCCAGGTCCCGGTTCCAGTAGATGGCCGCGTCCTCGACGGGATCCCGGTAATACTTCTTCCGGAGCCCCTCTTTCTGAAAGCCGTGGCGCTCGTAAAGCCGGATGGCGGGGACATTTCCCGCGCGCACTTCCAGCGTCGCGGAACCCGCACCGCGGCGGGTCATCTCCCGCATTCCTTCTTCCAGCAGCGGACCGGACCAGCCGCGTCCCCGGAACTCCGGAGCCACGCAGATCCGCATCAGCTCCGCCTCGTCCCCCAGGACGCGCACGTTGGCATACCCCGCTGTCTGCTCTTCCTCCCCGAAAAGGAGGACAAAGCAGGAATCCAGGCTGCTCTCCAGCATTTCCCGCAGCATGGTCTCCGTCCACGGGTCGCTGAAGCATTTCAGCTCCAGGTCCCTCACTGCGGGCAGATCCTTCTCTTCCATTCTGCGGATCTGTAATTCTTCCTTCATTCCGCTTGCGCTCCTGCCTGCCGCTCCTGTTTACAGTTCCAATCTCCTGCTCTCACCGCGAAGCTTCACTCCACCCTGTCGGGCGCGATGCCGGCCGCCAGTTCCTTCAGCCTGCCGGCCTTCTTCGCTTCGTCGAACTCGCGCTCCGCCTGGCTCTTTCTCAGATAGTCCGGAGCGAACGCCTCCGCCGGGACAGTCTTTCCCTCCCGGAACAGGACCGCTCCAAGAGCTGCCACGCTCGCAGCCCGGAGGCGTCCGGAATTCGCGGGCGCGAAGGAAAACGGAACAGTCAGTTCCCGCTCCGCCGCCTCCCGGAGTACGGGGACGCCGTCGCCGAGGAAAATGACTCTTTCTCCGCGCCGGTTCAGCTCCTCCAGAAGCTCCGGAACCCCGATGGCCCGGGAATGCTCCACAGTCTCCAGATGATCCGCGCAGTGGTACAGACCGTTGTAGACCTGGTTCCGCCGGGCGTCCATTACGGGACAGATCAGGGCTTCCGTGCCGTACAGATTGAACGCCGCCGCATCCAGCGTCGGCACCGGGACCAGGGGCTTGTTCAGCGCCAGTCCCAGCCCCTTGGCGGTGGCCGCGCCGATCCTCAGACCCGTGAAGGAGCCCGGGCCCGCCGAGACCGCGATGGCATCCACCGCGTGTTTGTCTGTCTGCGTCATCCGGACGATCTCATCCAGCATAGGCAGCAGTGTCTGGGAATGTGTGATCTTATGATTGACTGTATATTCCGCAGTCAGCAGATCGTCTGTCACCACAGCCACCGAAGCGGTCAGCGCGGCGCTTTCGATTCCAAGTATGATCATCTCTCTGTCCTCTCTCTCTGCCCCCGACCGAAGGGAGCGGGGGAGCCCACCCCGGCTTTGAGGGGCTTCAAACGCTGAAATCATAAAAGGAATGGGCGGACATTCTGCCGCCCATCCAGTAATATTCATTCCACCGTGATCTCCCGGTAATCAAATCCCTTCGCGGGATCCTTCCGGATCGTGACATGGACCGCGTCCTCCGGGATCAGCTCCCCGATCTGCGACGCCCACTCTACCAGGCTTACGCCGTCTCCGAAGAAGCAGTCCTCGTACCCGATCTCGTACATCTCCTCGGGATCCTCAATGCGGTACACGTCAAAGTGCCACATGGGGAGCCTGCCTCCCTCGTAGCCGTGCAGAATGGTAAAGGTGGGACTCACCACCGGTTCCGTGATGCCGAGGCCCCGGGCAAATCCCCGGGCAAATACTGTTTTTCCGGTCCCCAGATCGCCGTCCAGACAGATCACCGTTCCCGGCTCTGCCTTTTCAGCGAGCTCCGCGGCAAATGCCTCGGTCTCCTGGTCGGACCACGTCTCTCTGGTCATGCCCTGATCACCTTGATGATGTTGTCAAACTGCGCCGCGGCAGCCTGCATGTCCTTTTCCCGCATGACGCCGGTGAAAAGAGCGAACTCTTCTCCGGCGGCTTCTCCGTCGGGAGACACTGCTTCCGCATCGGCAAAGACTGCTTTTGCCTTCGCGGAGTCGCTGCCTTTGAAACGGATCAGGTAGCGGTGAAGGGAGTCCTCCATGGGCTCCGGCACCGTCTGCCCTTCGTGCCATCCGAAGGGGACGTTTCTGTCCATGTTCTTCGCGGCTTCGATGATGTCCGCCAGCACCGCGCTGGCGGTCGGAAGCTTGCCTGCGCCGCTGCCGTACAGCATGGTGACGCCCAGCATGTTCCCGCGGATCAGGATGCCGTTAAACACGCCGCTGACGCCGTAGAGCGGGTTGTCTTCCGGGATCAGCTTCGGGCACACGGAAACAGCCACCCGGCCGTTCTCGCGCACCGCGCTCCCCACCAGCTTGATATTGGCGTTCAGCTTCTTCGCGTAGGCAAAATCCGTCGTGTCGATCTTTGTGATCCCTTCGGTATGGATCTGCTCGAAATTCACTTCACTGTCCGTGACAAGGGAGGTAAGGATAGCGATCTTCCGACAGGTGTCAAAGCCCTCAACGTCAGCTCCCGGATTCCGCTCCGCGTATCCGAGCCTCTGGGCTTCCGCCAGGGCATCGCCGAAGCTGGTGCCTCTGCGGTCCATCTCCGTCAGAATATAGTTCGTGGTCCCGTTCAGGATGCCGGTGATCTCCATGATCTCCTGTCCCGCATAGCCTGTTCCCAGGGTGCGGATCACAGGGATGCCGCCGCCCACTGCTGCCTCGAAGAGGAAATTGATATTCTTGTCCCGCGCGATCTGAAGCAGCTCGGTCCCGTGGGCCGCCACCAGAGCCTTATTGCTGGTGACGACATGCTTGCCCGCCAGGAGGCAGGCCTTCACGAACTGATACGCAGGCTTTGTTCCGCCCATAGTTTCCACGACGATGCTGATCTCCGGGTCCTTCTCAATGGCAGAGAAATCCCCTGTCACCAGCTTCTCGTAGGGAGTTCCGGGAAACTCTCTCAGGTCCAGGATCCTGGACACTCTGATCTCATCCCCCAGCTCCTTCTTAAGGATCGCCTGGTTCTCCTCGATCACCTCATAGACGCCGGAGCCGATGGTTCCGCATCCCATTATCGCCACTTTAATCATATCTGATACCCCCGCTGCGGACAGGTCAGTCCGCGTCGACGCCCTTCATCTGCGGGCAGCCGAGACTCTGCCATGTAAGATACGCCGTGATAAAATCGTTCAGATCTCCGTCCAGGACCGCTGTTACATTTCCGGTGGTGTAGCCGGAACGCAGGTCCTTCACCATCGTGTAAGGCTGCAGAACGTAGGAGCGGATCTGGCTTCCCCAGCCGATCTCCTTCACCGTGCCGCGGATCTCATCCGCCGCATCGGCCTGCTTCTGCTGCTCCAGCATATAAAGCTTCGCCTCCAGCATCTGCATCGCCTTGTCCTTGTTCTGGAACTGGCTGCGCTCGTTCTGGCAGGTGACCACGATGCCCGTGGGCAGGTGGGTGATGCGGATGGCGGAACTGGTCTTGTTGATGTGCTGTCCGCCGGCGCCGCTGGAGCGGTAGGTATCCACCCGGATATCGTCCGGATTGATCTCCACATGGATGTCGTTGGAAAGCTCCGGCATCACGTCGCAGGAAACAAAGGAGGTCTGCCGCTTGCCCGCCGCGTTGAAGGGCGAGATGCGGACCAGACGGTGCACGCCGTGTTCGCTGCGGAGCCTGCCGTAGGCATTCTCACCGTTGATCTGGATGGTCACGGACTTGATGCCCGCCACATCGCCGTCCAGGTAGTCAAGAACCTCGACGGAATAGCCCTGGCGCTCTGCCCAGCGGGTGTACATGCGGTACAGCATGGAGCACCAGTCACTGGACTCCGTGCCGCCGGCGCCCGCGTTCAGGCGGAGGATGGCGTTGTTGGCGTCATATTCTCCGGTGAGCAGCGTCTCGGACTTCAGCTCCTCCAGCTCATGAATAAACTCATCCAGCATCTCCCGGATCTCCGGGATCATTCCTTCGTCCTCTTCTTCGTTCCCCAGCTCGATCATGTCGCTGATGTCCGAGAAGCTGCTCTCCAGCTTCTGGAACCGCTCCATGGTATTCTTCAGGCTCCGGTTCTCCCGGACGATCTTTGTGGATTCCTCCGGATTGTCCCAGAATCCCGGCTCTTCCATCATGCGGTCCAGCTCGGCGATCCGCTTCTCCTTGTTGTCAAGGTCCAGGGAGTTCCGGATCTCCTCGAGCGGTTTCTCGTAGGTGGAGAGGGTATTTTTCATGTTATCTAACTCGACCACGTTTCTTCACCTCTGTCTTCTGCTCTGTGTTTACAGCATATCCGTCGGGTTCTGTTTGCCGCTCTGGTCAGCCTTGGAGAACAGCTTGCGCCCGTGGCACTGCTTGAATTTCTTGCCGCTGCCGCAGGGGCAGGGATCGTTCGGATAGATCTTCTGCGTCTTCTTGACCACAGGCTTCTTTTCCACGCTGTCGTCACGGTTCGTTCCGGTGACCTTGGCCGCCGGCTCTCTCTCGACCTTCTGCTCGACCTTCAGGTGCATGAGCACGCGGATGGTCTCCTCCGTGATGCTCTCGGTCATGGCCTCGAACATGTCATAGGCTTCCATCTTGTACTCGACCAGCGGATCTCTCTGGCCGTAGGCCTGGAGTCCGATACCCTGGCGCAGCTGCTCCATGTCGTCGATATGGTTCATCCACTTGGCGTCGATGACCTTCAGAAGGATGACGCGCTCCACTTCACGGATCTGGTCTCCGCCCGGGAACTCCGCTTCTCTCGCTTCATACAGCTTCGTCGCCTCTTTCTTCAGACGGTGGATCAGTTCGTTCTTCTTCATGCCGGCCATGTCTTCCGTGTAGAACACGGGGTGCATGGGCACGTCGCGGAGCAGGGACTGGTTCAGGGACTCGTAATCCCATTTCTCCGCGGGCTGGTCCTCAGCCACGTTGCGGTTCACCGCGCGCTCCACCACGTCGTTCAGCATGCGCATCACCGTGGCGCGCATGTTCTCGCCGTTCAGGACCTTGTTTCTCTCGGCGTAGATCACCTCACGCTGGTCGTTGTTCACCTCGTCGTACTTCAGGAGGTTCTCACGGATGCCGTAGTTGTTGGTCTCGATCTTGATCTGGGCCTGCTCAATGGCATTGGTCAGCATGCGGTGCTCGATCTGCTCACCCTCCGGGACGCCGAGGGCCGTGAACATGTTCATCAGCCGCTCCGAACCGAAGAGACGCATCAGGTCGTCTTCCAGGGAGATGTAGAAACGGGATTCACCCGGGTCTCCCTGACGGCCGGAACGTCCGCGCAGCTGGTTGTCGATACGTCTCGCCTCGTGGCGCTCCGTGCCGATGATCTTCAGTCCGCCGAGGGCCTTGGATTCCTCATCCAGCTTGATATCGGTACCACGGCCTGCCATGTTGGTGGCGATGGTGACCGCGCCGTGGATTCCTGCGCCCGCAACGATCTCCGCTTCCTTCTCGTGATACTTCGCGTTCAGGACCGTGTGGGGGATGCCCTCCCGCTTCAGCATCTTCGAGAGCATCTCGGAGGTCTCGATGGTGATGGTGCCGACCAGGACCGGCTGCCCCTTGGCGTGGGTCTCCTTGATCTCCTCGACCACTGCGTGGAATTTCTCTCTCTTGGTCTTGAAGACAGCGTCGTTGTGGTCCACACGGATCACCGGCTTGTTGGTCGGGATGGCGATGACGTCCATTCCGTAGGTTCCGCGGAACTCCTTCTCCTCTGTCAGCGCGGTACCGGTCATGCCGCCCTTCTTTTTGAACTTGTTGAAGAAGTTCTGGAAGGTGATGGTGGCCAGGGTCTTGGACTCTCTCTTGACGTTGACGTGTTCCTTCGCCTCAATGGCCTGGTGCAGTCCGTCAGAGAAACGTCTTCCGGGCATGATGCGGCCGGTGAATTCGTCGACGATCAGGACTTCGTCGTTGGAGACCACGTAGTCCTTGTCCTTATGCATCAGTTCCTTTGCGCGGAGCGCCAGGATGACGCAGTGCTGGATCTCCAGGTTCTGGGGATCGGAGTAGTTCTGCAGCTGGAAGAACTTCTCGACCTTCGCCACACCCTCCTCGGTGAGGTTCACCGTCTTGTCCTTTTCGTCGACAATGTAGTCGCCGGTCTCGGTGATCTCCTCGCCCATGATGGCATTCATCTTCGTGAATTCGCCGCTGGCCTCGCCCCTCTCCAGCTGGTTCGCCAGGATGGTGCAGACCTCATACAGCTTGGTGGACTTTCCGGACTGTCCGGAAATGATCAGCGGGGTGCGCGCTTCGTCGATGAGGACAGAGTCCACCTCGTCGATGATGCAGTAGTCCAGCTCGCGGAGCACCTGCTGCTCCTTGTAGATCGCCATGTTGTCACGCAGATAGTCGAATCCCAGCTCGTTGTTCGTCACGTACGTGATGTCGCAGCGATACTGTTCCTGCCGTTCCTGGGAGGTCATCTGGTTCAGGACCACGCCGACCTTCAGTCCAAGGAATTCGTGGACGGCCCCCATCCACTCCGCGTCACGCTTTGCCAGGTAGTCGTTGACGGTGACGATCTCGACACCCTTGCCTGACAGTGCGTTCAGATACGCAGGGCATGTGGATACCAGGGTCTTTCCTTCACCTGTACGCATCTCCGCGATACGTCCCTGGTGAAGCACGATGCCGCCGATCAGCTGCACCGGATAGTGCTCCATGCCCAGAACACGTCTTGCCGCTTCACGGACCGTTGCGAATGCTTCCGGCAGAATGTCATCCAGCGTCTCACCGGCGGCGAGACGCTCCTTGAATTTCTGTGTCTGTGCTTTCAGCTGCTCATCGCTCATCTCAACCATCTGCGGCCGGAGTGCTTCGATCTTCTTCACTACGGGCCACAAAAGCTTTACTTCCCGCTCGCTGTGAGTTCCGAAAATCTTTTCAAGTACTTTCATCTATTAGTCAGCTCCTGTGTAGAATTCGCTTAGAATACCATAACTATATTAGTCTAACATCCTGAAGCCATAACTTCAAGTGCAAGCTTCCGCCGGATAGCCTGCAGAACTTCCTGCAGGTCGTCCGCGGATCTCCTGCGGTGTCAGTCAGCCCCCCGTGTGAGAGCTCCGACGGCGCAGCAGGCAGCAAATCCAAGCACCTGGACCGCCACGATGGTGGACCCGACGGGGGTCCCTGCCAGGATCGCGATGACGATCCCCGTGAAGGAACACACGACCGAAAGGACCGCAGAGCAGATGGTGACATGCAGAAAGCTGCGGAAGATCCGCATCGCCGAAAGGGCAGGGAAGATGACCAGGGCGGAGATCAGGAGCGAACCCACCAGATTCATGGCGAGGACGATGATCACCGCAGTGATGACCGCGATCAGCAGATTGTACTGGTCCGCCCGGACACCTGCAGCCCTGGAAAAATCTTCGTCAAAGGTCACTGCGAAGATCTTGTTGTAGCAGAGAACGAAGATCACCACCACGGCGATGGAGAGGATCACGCTGAGCCAGACCTCCCTGACTGTCAGCGTCAGGATGGAGGTGGAACCGAACAGCGTGCTGCATACATCGCCGGAAATATTCGAAGAGGCGGAGAACACATTGACCAGAAGATATCCGAAGGCAAGGGCTGCCACGGAGATCATGGCAATGGCTGCGTCCCCTTTGATCTTCGCGTTCTTTCCTCTCCTGAGAAGGAGGATCGCGCTGATCACTGTCACCGGCAGGATCAGCAGCATTTCATTTGTCAGGTTCATGACCGTCGCCACTGACATGGCGCCGAAAGCCACATGGGAGAGGCCGTCTCCGATGAAGGAAAAGCGCCGGAGGACCAGGGTCACTCCCAGAAGCGCGGAGCAGAGCGCCACCAGTACCGAGACGATCAGGGCGTACCGCACGAAGGGATACTGCAGATACATTCCGAATTTCGCGATCATTCCGCCTCTCTCTCCTTCCTGATCTTTTCCAGGTATGCTTCTTTCGTCCCGAAGAACACCGATCCCCCGATGTGCAGGATATGACTGGCGTCTTTCAGAGCCGCCGAAATATCATGGGAGATCATGATGATAGTAATGCCGGATCTGTTCAGTCTGCGGATCAGATCGTACATATCCGCTGTCACAAGCGGATCCAGTCCGGAGACCGGCTCATCCAGCAAAAGGATCTTCTGGGCCGCGCAGAGTGCCCGCGCCAGCAGCACTCTCTGCTGCTGCCCTCCGGAAAGCTCCCTGTAGCAGCGCTTCGCAAGCGCCGTGATACCCATCTTCTCCATGGCGTCCGCCGCTTTATTTTTCTCTTCCTGATTATAGAAGGGTCGCAGTCCGCAGCGTCCCTGGCACCCGGACAGGACGATCTCCGTCACGGAGGCCGGGAAATCCTTCTGCATCTCGCTCTGCTGCGGCAGGTATCCGATCTCATTTTCCTTTACACCGTCTCCCATGACGATCCGGCCGCCCATGGGCTGCCTGAGGCGGAGCAGTGTTTTCATCAGTGTTGTCTTGCCGGAACCATTTTCGCCGACAATGCAGAGATAATCCCCCGTGTTCACGCTGAAGTTCAGGCCTTCGACGATCGCGTGTCCGTCATACCCGAGCGTCAGGTTCTCGACCTTGATCTGCGCCATTATATAGAACTCCTTTTTTATCATAAAGCAATCAAATCTGAAAAACGTTTTCAATTTTATAAGCGGCGCCTGTTTTTGTCAACCGTCCGCAAAATCCTGTTAATTTTTTCTGTTTTTGCCGCAGTTCACCCAACTTTTTTGTGAACTATGTTATAATAGTGATACAGCATAAGGAAAGGAGTTGAGATTATGCGTATAACTATCACCGGCAAAAACATGGATCTTACAAACGGACTCAAGAATCAAGTCACCAAGAAGCTCTCCAAGCTCGAAAAGTATTTCGCGGATGATGCTGAAGCCCGTGTTGTGCTGAGCAAGAGTAAAGGGAAAGAAAAGGTCGAGGTGACAATTCCGACGAAGAGCGGATTTATCCGCGCCGAGGACGCCACCGACGATTTCTATGCATCGATCGACCTGGTGGAGGAATCCATTGAGCGCCAGATCAAGAAGTATAAATCCAAACTCGT
>Ga0256404_1008880_pt1 | contig 14774 bp, 15 predicted proteins | sample RumenRJG_01DNA_FD_185990 | JGI IMG/M metagenome (GOLD analysis project Ga0256404, IMG submission 185990) | Bovine rumen microbial communities from Lethbridge, Alberta, Canada - RJG_01 | ecosystem: Host-associated > Mammals > Digestive system > Stomach > Rumen | place: Canada: Alberta | collected...
ATCGGAGGCCATTATGTCTGTTGATGATATTATGAAGTCCATTACGGCAGGTCTTACAGGTAATGCTCAGAAGGACATTCAGTTCTTGAGGGATCAGATTGCATTTCGAAGCAGGCAGGAGTATGGCAGGGAAATTGAGCAGGAGTGTAACCGCCTCATTTTTTCTATGCTTCCAAATGAAACGAAGGACCGTTTCACTGATCTAATGAACCGTGATGCCAAAACATGGCATGGCATCATTTCCGAAGCGGATCTGAATATGAGCCATCACAATGTAGACCAAGTGATTCAGATCCTTGAGCCTGTTGTATCAGACCTTTATCAGCTTGAGAAATATTTTTATCTGGATGATCCTCAAACCGAGTATCATAATTTCACAGAGCTCTTCGAAGAGCTTCTTTACCGCGAACTGTCTCACAGTGAGCTGGATTTCAAGCCGGTCCCGATCCCCTTCTGTGCTCTGTACAGCCGGTATAGCAGCGCGCTTTTTGAAAAAGACCGCTGTGGTGATGCTGCCGAATGTCTCGAGAAAGCGCTTCGCTGGAACCCGGTCGATACAAATCTCATGTTCGAATACGCAGAGTGCCATAAGGCATCAGGAAATCTGGACCGGTTCTATCAGATCACACTGGGTGTGTGTGAATTGGCCTTCCGTCCGGAATCTCTCGCCCGCTGTTACAGGAATTTAGCCTATTTCTTTGCGGAGAAAGAGCAGTGGGATGTTGGCGCATCCTGTATTTTTATGAGTCAGCAGTATGATCCGGAAAGTGAAATTGCACGGAACGAACTGGAATATATAGAACATTCCTCCGGGAAGCCGGTCTCTGACCAGTCCTTCCTGAAATTTCAGCAGTACTGCTCCAGATATAATCTTCCGATGGGGGCTAGTGATGCTGTTCTTGGCACGGCTTACTCTTATGGTCATTATTTTCTGCAGAATGGGAGAAATGATATAGCAAAATACCTCCTCACCATTTTCTATAATCTGACCTACAACGAAGATGTAAAGGCGATACTGGATGGTCTCCAGTAATCTTTAATATCTCGGACGAACTGAAAGGACGTAATTACCATGAATGAAATCTATTCCCGTGTCAGTATCCGAAAATTTACAGATCAGCAGGTTGAGCACGAAAAGATCTTAGCCATGCTCCGTGCTGCCATGCAGGCACCGTCTGCTCATAACCAGCAGCCTTGGGAATTCTACGTCGTCACCGATAAGGATATGCTGGAGAAACTCTCTCATATCAGCAAGTATTCCATGTGCATCAAAAACGCGCCGGTGGCTATTGTCTCTGCATACCGTACAGATCCCGATCTTCCCTCACCGGATTTTTTCCATGTGGATATGAGTATCGCCATGGAGAATCTCTGGCTTGAAGCGACTCATCAAGGGATGGGCGGCGTCTGGATTGGGACCGCTCCTAAAGAAGAGATTATGCATGCTGTTGAAGCAATCGTTGGAATTCCAGAAGGTCAACGGGCTTTCGCGGTCTTTCCTTTTGGATATCCCGCTCAGGAAAAAGAGCAGCAGGATCGCTTTGACAGCAGTAGAATCCATTGGCTTTAACTGTATCCTTCAGATCATTCTGAGTTTAGCATCGTTTTTATTAACTCACTAAGGAATTGATAAATCATGTCCAGCATTATTCTAAAAGAACTGCATCGCATATCGCGCGCTGAAGAGAGATTTATGAGACTGCGCTTCCATACGGCTTTGATTATAAAACACCACCTGTGACAATTCTGTGATTACCTCTCTGATATACTATGGCTATAAACAGAGAGGAGATGTTCATAAATGCGTTATATCAACTTTGAAGTAATGATCATTGCTTTTGTTGCCCTTAGCTTTCTTTGGACGTTATTCAAAATCATCCGAGTCAGAATGCTGGGCGTAGAAGTGAATGCTTTTATAACCCGTCTGGAGGAGCATGAGACCACGGATGCGGATGGTATTCCAAGTGAGTACTATGAGGTCTATGTCCGGTATCAGACAAAAGACGGAAGAACGGTCAATACATCTCTGGCTAATTCCACTGCATTTCTGAATGTCGGAGACCTGGTTAGAATCAAATATATTCCCGGGCAGGAAGATTATCCTGTATTAGCGTGAAATACTATATGAAGGATTTGTCTCAAACAGCAAGTCAGTCCGAATGATATACTCCCTCTATAGAAGGCAGCAAAAGTCTTCGATAGGGGGAGTATTCATGTATTATGCGCAGCTTGTTGTTCCGTCGCTGAATTCCTCTTTTTCAGCGTGTTTGTCAATCCAGAGTTCGTATATGTTTTGAACTCCTTCATTATTAATGTAAGCAAGCACGTTGTACGATTTTGAATCCTGATAAACCGCCCTGGCCTTACACAGTATACAGAGAGTTTCCCCCTGTTTCCCGAGAACGGCAAGGGGCGTATATTTCACATTGAGGAGATCATTCATTGCACTGTCAAAGAGGGTCTGGATCTCTTCTGTAATTTCCGTTGGTACTGCCGTATCCCATTCTGGAGCTTCGTCCGTCTTCAGAGAAGATCCCTTTATTTCGATGCCTCCATCCCAGGTGTTGATTCCGCCAAATTCATAAACATTGATATAGCCCATATCAGCCAGCTTCTGTGCCGCCTGTTTGGACCGGTTCCCGCTTCTGCAGTAGATCAGGATGATTTGATCCTGATCCGGAAGGGCTTCAGGAGGAGAATCCAGAATAGATTCATTTGGAATCAGAATGGCTCCCGGAATGTGCCCGGAGTCATACTCATCCTGTCTGCGGACATCTACGATCACATGGTTGTCATCCTCTGCCATCATCTTTTTGGCTTTCTCCTGGGTGATTGACTGCCAGGAAGGCGTGATTGCCTGTTCATATCCGCTTTCCGCCGCCAACGAAAAGTATTCCGCTGCCTTCTTCTTCCCAAGTGCATCAAGGTCATCCGTACAGGGATTCCCGACCGTCAGCAGCCCTTTTTCATACATTAACGCAAGCCGGTAATATCCTTCTCCATCTCCTTGAATACCGGCTCTTTTAAACGCTTCTGCTGCTTTTTCATACTGAGGTGGAACTGAATCAAGGAACTGTTCTCCTTCTTCAATCAGCGCTGAATCGGCAAATACTGAGGAGGGAGCCATTATAAAGATGCAGATCCACAAAAGTATAAGTGCTGATTTCTTTATCATTACGTTTCCTTTCTACAGGTACGATGCAATAGTTTGAAAGCGCTGCATTAACAGGCCTTACAAACGGTTTCGTCCTTCTGAGTATTTTTTAAATATCAAATGCAAACAGTTTTATTCGGCAGAACGATCGAAAAGAGCCGGATACGATATGGGTTATTTCATATCATTTGTCAGTGTTCCTGTCACTGTTCTCGGTTTGTATCGTTATTGGATTATCCCGTAAATCCTTCAGCGCATTGAGTGTATTCAGCAGTTTCTCACTCTTGTCCGTTGCGGGAGCAGAATAATACGCCTCAGGAAAATAATGATAACACTGGTCCAGGATCTGCATACTTCTGACGAACAGTTCGAAGCAGCACTCTCCCACACAATCCTCTGAAATCTTGGTCGGCAAATCCGCCTGACCGGACAGATTCCCTTCCTTATCCACATAGAACTTCAGGAAACGCAGCTCACTGTTGATTCTATTGCATGCCTCAAGGATAACTCCTCTCTTATCAGCGCTGATCTTATTCAGAAGTCCGAAGATTCTTATCTGAACATCATTGCTGTCATCTCTGTCCTGTGAAATGAAGTGGAAGCGTACTGTCGGACCACCCTGGATATTATATCCGGCATCTATGAAAGAAAGCTGTTCCGTCTCTACAATGCGGTACTTTATATTGTGATTATTAAAAGCTTCTTGTATCAGATCAATCGTACTCATAAAGTGCTCCTCTCTTCAGTTAACTCCGCTTCCTCAAAAATGGTTCCGCAAAACTGCTCCACCAATCGTGTATATCTTACTTTATCAGTTATATAGCTCAGCCCGTGATCCGCTCCGGGGAACGTATACCGCCTAATCTTCTCAGGATTGGCTTCGGCAATCCGCTGGCTCATTTCACACGGGACCAGACCGTCTGCTTCGCCGTGAATGATCAGAATCGGCACCTCTGTATTTTTCACTGCCTCAACAGCATCTGCATCTGTCAAAGAAAAATGTCCAAACAGCTTTGCTGCCATGCTTGCCATCGGATAGGCGATTTTCATTGGCAGTTGTCTCGCCCGGCCAAAAACCATAATCATATCGGACGGCGATGTAAAAGGGCAGTCAGCAAGAATGCCCTTCACATTATGCGGAAGGCAGAGCCCGGACGCCATCAGCACGGTCCCTCCGCCCATGGAAATCCCGGCGAGCAGGATTTTTAAATCGGAGCCAAACCTGTCAACGGCAAAATTGGCCCAGCTGAGCACATCATATCGTTCTTTTACACCAAACGTAATGGTATGTCCCTCGCTTGTGCAATGTGCTCTCTCTTCAATCAAGAGGACATTGATCTCCATGTTAAAGCAGATATCCGCTCCGCCACAGAAGTCCCTGGAAGGTGTCCCGCGATAACCATGGCAGAGAATGGCGAGCGGAGCGCCGTCTTTTATGTGATAATACCGCCCCGACAGTCTCAGCCCATCATAAGAACTGATATATACCCGCTCATACGGCCTTGCATTGAGCTTGTCTATCATGGCAATGCTGTGGTCAAGCTGTTCTTTGCTCATCGGGATAAGGATCTTGTGATCGTCATTCTGCCTTCTTCGAGGAGAATAAAACCCATACCGGTAAATTCCATAGACGGTGGCAACAGTTGCAGCTGCTGCCGCTGTCAAGCCGGAAGCCAGATATCTAAGATACGTCATGTTCCATTCTGCTCCATTTTCGAAGTATGCCTGAATTGTTCTGTACCTTTATTTGACGATCTCGTACCTGTTAATCACTCCTGGTATCTCCGCCTAAAAAATCATGTACTTTGTTTTTGATACCGGTATGCTTGATCTCACTTCCCTGAATCAGATCTTTAATCGCCGCATATTTGTCTGCCACAGAAACAATCATACATTCCAATGAGTTTGGGGCCTTGCTGTGCCCTGCCGGCCACATATGACGTTCTATGATATCTGCAGTTTTTTCTGGCAGATCTTCTACAAGTCTCCGCGCTACTTCGACGGAATCTGCCGGATGCTGTCGGCTGCATTCCTTGTTCGATTTATATTTATCATACCGTCCCAGAATTCCGAGGTCGTGGCATAATGCACCTTTTACAACAGCTGAGGTATCCGTACTGACATGTATCTTGCGAAGTGCATAGCAGATCGCAAGGCTTGCTGCAGCGACTCTCAATGTGTGCTCGCCAACTGTTGACCATGTATGGTGTGTCTGGTCATACGCATGCTGCAGTTCATCTGAATTAAGAATCTCACTGCCATAGCGCTCAATATCATTCTTATAGCGTCTCTTCATATGTTTCCCTTTACAACAGTAAAAAACAGATTGTGCTGGAGTTTACGGATTATTGTAGCAAAGAAACCGCACATTGTCCATATTTCAAACAGGATGATCATGACACTTGCTGCAGTTGCCATTTTCTTTTCCCTCAGCCGAATTGCAGCCCGGTTTATGCAAGGAAGCCAAGATATTCATCAAAAACGTTGAAAAGCATGTCTCCGGAACAAACCGGAAGCACAGCGTCCGTCTCTCCAATCGGGACAAACTCAAAGGTTTCCCTGGATGAAGTCAGAATCAGAACCGGGATCGCCTCGTAGTCCGGTCCAAACATGATTTCCAGATACGGGCAGTACTTAGCCGCCTGTAGGACCTCTTCCGGATTCACTTCATTCTTCATCTTGAATTCAAGAGAAAACACCCTGTCTTCCGTGATCACAAGGACGTCCGTGTAGATTCGAACATATCGCGACTGCTTCAGTCTCAGTTCAAAGGCTATTTCCCAATCCAGACAGCGTTCTCCCAACATTTCCCGGAGATCTGAAAAGAGGCGGATCATTTGCTGCCTGCAGTCCATAAAGGAATGGAACAGGCCGCGGGTATCGTTCAGATTTCGCCCGATGTTGGTGCAGCCCTCTTTCAGCTGCTCGAGCCACTCTTTTTCCGTAAGTCCGATGAAATTCCTTACTGTATCATAATAGCCGGCAAATTCCTGAAGTCCGGTGTGCGGGCGTCCCTGTTTCATGATTCCGTGCCAATTATACTCTCTGTCCTGCCAGCATAGTTCCTTCATCAGAGGCGAACTGTACAGAATATGATTGACTTCCTGACGTTCAACTTTCAGCAGCCTGGCAATATCTTTTGCCTTCATCCCGTTGCTTCGGCAGATCAGAGCACATATTTCACGATCGGTCTGCATGGTCATCGATGTGTCAGGAGCCATGAAAAAGCTCTCGCTGTCCTGAGGTCTGGATTTTTAAAATGGTTTCCCGGATTCCATTCAAGGATACAGGAAACCCCTTTTCCGGAAAGATGCTCATAAGCTTCCCGGATTCTGTCTCCAACGGTTGCCATCAGCGGGTTCCGGGTTTTCGCTTCCCTGTCCCCAAGACTCAGATACACTTCCCTTGTCAGGATTTCATTTGACTTCATGTAATCCAGAAATCCCGGAAACCATACCGACGGCGATGCTGCCGCAGCGCCCGAAAATGCATCTGCCTGGAAAGCTGCCCAAATCGCGAACAAACCGGCCAGAGAATATCCGCCGATATAGTATTTTCTGTTCTTGTCATATGTGAGATTCAGGATTTCAGTTAAAGTATCTGCTGCATTTCCTCCAAATCCCTCGTCGCCAAACACCGGAGGCACCTGCCACGGGGACAGATCATCGTTCCAGCGTTCAACTTTGACAGCCAGAAGTCTGAAATTGTTCTCTGTAAGTTCTTGGATTTTGCGCACCTCGTTATCAATCACATCAAGGTCGTGGTCCTCAACCGGTTGAATCAACACATTTGCTGACTCAGCGTTTCCGTACTCATAAACCGTCAATACTCCATCCTCATTTCCTTCATATGTACCATATTGTATTTTATTGTATTTTTTCCCGGTCTCCGGAGACTGAGCTCCCGGCTTGTTCGTACATTCCCCGGGAACCATTACCGTGAATAAAGTAATATTTCTTACTTGTCTGGCTTCCCTTTACAGTTAAGATGCTTTATAATAGGGTATGATATTTCAAACCCCTGGATCTCATATAGTTTAGGAGGAATAACAACATGTGGAAAAGGTATCTGGTTGAATTTGGTACCGGTTCTGACCTGCACGGCATGAATGTAACGGAAGCCGCCGCACGCGCGGTGAAGGATGCAGTTTCCCATTGCTGCATGTGTGGGCTGGTAGACGCACTCGGAATCACAGATTTGAAGAGAGATATGAAGGTTGTGATGAAGATTGCTGCTCCTGATCCGGAATCTGTCGATCCGGAAACGTTGAAGAAACTCATGATCACAGAAAACGTAGAGGTAGAAGTCGTCCAGGGTGGAATGCTGCTTAACGGGCTCCATGTCAGTGACTTTGGAAACGGTGATCAGATCGTGATTGTCAATGCAGGCTTGACGGTATATGCCAGAGTATAGAGTACGTTATAGACATTGTCCCCAGAGGCCAAAGCTCTGTGGTCAAAAACAATACTGCTGCAGAAGACTGATCCGGAATATCGCAATAATGCACGCAAAGCGACTCAGAACCGCCTTTCTGAGTCGCTTATTTCTTACCCTGATTCAGCAGCGGTCTCGCTGCCTTAACATTGAAGAAAGCAATCAACGGTCCCATGAAAAAGGCTGTTATGATCGTTCCAATGTTGATCTCTCCAAAGATGTTCACTCCTTTGGCTTTGCAAAGAATCGCCCCGGCACAGACACATACCAGATCACAGATGATTCTGCAATACTGGAAGCGGAGCCGGCTCTGCTTTTCTGCCCAGATCAGGGATACCGCGTCATAAGTGGACACTCCCAGAGCTGCCGTAAAATAAAAAGCTGAGGCAAGGCACATAATCACAATAGCGATCAGAAGCAGAATAAAGCGGCCGGCAATCCCAATATCCGGAAGCAACAATTGGCAAATTCTCTGTGAAAACTCCGCAATATACCCCAGGAAGAAAAGATTGATCAGCGTTGCCAGTCCGATTTTCCGTCTGTCGAATACCAGAGCGAAGGTGAGAAGCAACAGATTGACGATTACATACAGTGTACCGAATCGGATTGGAATTGCTGCATCCAGTCCGCTCATCAGGGACTGGAATGGATCTACCCCCAATGATGCGTGCTTAAACATTCCCACGCTGATTCCACATATTATCACGCCAAGTGCGCTCATCAGAATTCGTCTTGCTTTCATTATCTGCCTTTCGTTCTCCCCTTACTGGTTCAGTATTCCAAAGTAAAGCTGATATCTGGTATCGTACTCCACGGCCGGGGGCTTGTCATTCCCATTTTATTGAATCCAGAATGGACTCCCACATGGCAATCTTTACCTCCAAATACTGATAGTTCCGATAGATTCTACCACAGAATCAGCCGTGTCACAATCCCGAAATACAAAATTCAATACTGTCAGGAATGGAGAACCTGTCCGTTTTTTCGGACAGGTCTTTTGTTATGATATAATCATGATAAAGGAACGGGAGGCAACAGGAATGAAAGGATATTCACATGGTGCCTTTATCTGTATTGATCTCAAAAGCTACTACGCATCCGTTGAGTGCGTCGCCCGCGGTCTGGATCCGTTAAAACAAAACCTTCTTGTCGCTGACCCGAGCCGTTCGGACCAGACAATCTGCCTGGCGGTCTCCCCTGCTCTCAAAGCCATAGGCGTCCCTTCCAGACCCCGCCTTTTTGAGGCCAGGCAGGCTATCCGTCTTTATGAAGCCCGGCATCATACCAAAGTCTCTTATATTACAGCCGTTCCCCACATGGCCGAATATGAACGGATCTCTGCCAAAATTTATGAGATCTACCTGAAATACGTCTCTCCTGAGGATATTCTTGTCTACAGTATCGATGAATGTTTCATAGACTGTGGCAGGTATCTGAATGCTTATGCACGGGAAGCTGCGGAAACCGGTCTGGATCCTGCCCATATGATGGCACTCACCATGATCCGGGACGTCCTCAGAACAACTAAAATCACCGCAACGGTCGGAATCGGGACAAATCTTTATCTGGCCAAGGTTGCGATGGACATCGTTGCGAAGAAAGCTCCTGCGGATAAAGACGGGGTGCGGATTGCAGAGCTGAATGAGGACAGTTACCGCTTTCTACTGTGGGAGCATAAACCTCTGACGGATTTCTGGCAGATCGGACGCGGAAAGGCAAGGCGTCTGATGAACGCCGGAATCGAAACCATGGCGGATATTGCCGAGCGCAGCCGCCTGGACGAGGAGTTTTTCTATAAATTGTTCGGGATTGATGCCGAAATCCTGATTGACCACGCCTGGGGAATGGAACCCGTCACAATGGCGGATATCAAAAACTACCGCACAGACCGTCATTCTCTGTCCAACGGACAGGTTCTTCCGAGACCGTATGCTTATGAAGAGGCCCGCGTTGTCTTTCATGAAATGCTTGATCTGACATGTGCGGATCTCTTCAACAAGAATCTGATTACAGACAATCTGACCTGGTGGGTCATATATGACTACAGAAGTCTTGAGAAAGTGCCGGATTATGACGGCGACCTGAGCCTCGACTTTTACGGAAGACTGCATCCTTCTCACAGTACCGGGACGGTAAGGCTCCGGGCAAGAACTAACAGTTGCCGGATCATCTCCCCCGCCGTACTCGCACAGTTCGATAAAAAAACAGACCGCCGGCTTTTATACCGGCGACTGGGCATTTCCGCAAATGAGGTTCAAAGCAATGACGGTGCGTTTCAGCTGGATCTGTTCACGGATTATGATACCTTGGAACGTGAGAGCAGGCTGCAGGGGGCCATGCTCAGCGTACGGAACAAATACGGACCAAATTCAGTCTTCAAAGGTACAAACCTGGTGGACGGAGCAACTGCATTGGAACGCAATCTTCAGATAGGAGGACATCGTGCCTGATGGAATTCCGTCTATGAAGCAAGGCGAGCGGGTGAAGCTTCCGGAACTGCCGCCTGTTCTTCCCCTGATGGATCAGAGCGCGCCGCTCTCTGTCAGCTCTCTGTTCAGAAAATATCCTCAATACTCTGCTTCAGATGATTGTCCGGCGTTTCATTCTGTGATAGAATAGAAAAAAGATCGGATTCTGATGCTCTGCGGCATATGCGGGGCAGCATCTTCAGATTCGTACCGCCGGAGGAGAGGTATTTGAATATATGGAACAGCCTGTTTGCCTCCGTCCGGCAACTGCCAGAGAAGGGAAAGAACTTGAAATGAATCAACAGAATGCCTTATCTCCGGAAGATTACCTGGAGCCGGAATGCGTGCTCTGCATGGATCCGGCTCATCTGGATTCCGATGTCGTTCCTGTTCCGCAGCAGCGGATCAAAGACAGGCTGGATTACTATATGAACAAAAAGGATTATGAAGGGGCCGAACGGCATCTTCTGTACTGGCTCAAGGAGGCGGAGCGCGGGCTTGACCTTCGGGGCAGATTGTTGATCGACAACGAGCTGATCGGCTTCTACCGAAAGACCGGAAAGAAGGAAGAGGCGTTTCATTTCTGCGCCGAAGCGCTGGAGCTTCTGGAGAAAATGGATTTTGAAGAAAGCATCAGCGCCGGTACCACTTTTGTCAACGCTGCTACCGCGTACAGCGCGTTTGGTGAATTCGATGAGGCTTTGGGGCTTTTCCGGAAAGCCAGAGATCTTTATGAGCGGATTCCGCATACACCGCCTCACCTGTTGGGCGGGCTGTACAACAATATGGCTCTGACGTATCAGGCCCTCGGTCATTACGAAGAGGCGTTCCAGTTCTACCATCGCGCCATGGAAAAGATGGCTCTCGTGCCGGGTGGCGTTCTGGAGCAGGCCGTCACCTGTCTGAATATGGCCGATGCCGTCGCGGAGCAATCCGGCCTCGAAGATGGAGAGGAGGAGATCGGCCGTCTCCTGGATCGCGCTTATGAGTTCCTGCAGGACAAATCCGCGCCGCACGACGCTTATTACGCCTTTATCTGTGAGAGGTGTGCTCCCTGCTTTTCCTATTACGGCTATTTTGCCGCAGCGGAAGAATTGCTTCAGGAGGCGAAAATGATTAATGAAAGGGCTTGAACTCTCTGAGGCTTTTTTCGAAACTTTTGGAAAACCCATGTTGGAGGAACAGTTTCCAGAGCTTCTCCCGTCTCTTGCCGTCGGGCTGTTCGGCAGCGGGTCCGAATGCTTCGGATATGACGACGACATATCGCAGGACCATGATTTTGAGCCCGGATTCTGTATCTTTCTTCCCGATGAATCGCAGGTGGACCGTCACAGTGAATTCTTACTGCAGCGTGCCTACGCGAAGCTGCCTTCATCCTTCATGGGGTTTCAGCGCTCAAACATCGTTCCGGTCGGTGGGGCGCGGCACGGTGTTCTGCGTACTGCGGACTTCTTTCTGAGAACAGCCGGTTCTCCGGATGGAGCGCTGAGTCCCCGGCAATGGCTCACCGTACCTGAACAGGCCCTTGCGGAGGCGACAAACGGGCGTCTGTTTTTCGATCATCTTGGTGAAGTCACACGCATTCGTGACGCGCTTTCCGTTTTTCCGGAGGATATCCGTCTGAAGCGTCTGTCCGGGCATCTTCTTCTGATGGCACAATCCGGGCAGTATAATTATCTTCGCTGTCTGGATCACGGTGAACCGGCTGCCGCGCAGCTGGCCGTGACAGAATTTGTAAGAAGCTGCATTTCTGTCATTTTTCTGCTGAACCGCCGTTATCAGCTTTATTATAAATGGGTATTTCGTGCCATGCGAGAGCTGCCGCTTCTGCCGGAACTCAATACGCCTCTGGAACATCTCCTTTGCAGCGGGAATGCCCCGGATGACGCGGTTGAAAAGTCTGCGCTGATCGAAGAGCTCTCCGCCCTGATCGTCGATCAGCTGGTCGCGCAGAAACTGACTTCACTCCGAAGCAAAGAACTGGAGCGCCAGGCTTATGCCGTCAACAATTGCATCAAAGACCCGGAACTTCGCAATATGAACATTCTCGCCGCAGTATGACAACCTGTTCTGCTCCTTCCGACAAAACAGTGTGACCGTCTCCCCGAGCCGGTCACACTGTTTTGTTATTCATTTGACCGGGCATATCCTGCGGTCCGGGTATATTCCCTGGTTCAGATTTCCGTGATTACCGGAAGAATCATCGGGCTGCGTCTGGTTGTTTTATACAGGAACCCGGAAAGATTGGACTTCACCTTTGTCTTGATGCTGTTCCAGTCCGTGATTTCCTGCGCATCACAGCTCTCGACCGTTTCCATCACGACCCTGGACATTTCTTCAATAACATCCTCCGAGTCTTTCACGTAAATAAACCCGCGTGTCAGAATCTCCGGGACGGCAAGGAGCTTGTGATCATAGGACGAATAGGTCAACACAATGACGATCATGCCGTCTTCGGCCAGTCTGTGGCGATCCCGCATAACGACGCTGCCGACCTCTCCGATTCCGCCGCTTCCGTCCACCAGAACGGCTCCGGCGGGCACGCTGTCCTCGCAGAGAACACCCTTTTTCGTAAACTCAATAACCTTACCGTTTTCGGCGATGACGATGTTCTTCGGAGCCACGCCCATCATGCGTCCGAGTTCCGCGTGTTTGACCAGCATCCGGTGCTCACCGTGTACGGGGATAAAATACTTCGGCTTTACCAGGGCCAGCATCATTTTCTGCTCCTCCTGGCAGGCGTGGCCGGAGACATGCAGATCGGTGTGCCTGTCGTAAATCACCTCGGCTCCTTTGTGGAAGAGCTCATCGATCACCCGGCTGATGGTGTTCTCGTTACCGGGGATTGCGGATGCGGAGATAATCACACGGTCCCCGCTGTCGATCTGAATCTGCTTGTGTTCCGCAAACGCCATGCGGTAAAGCGCCGACATCGCTTCGCCCTGGCTTCCGGTGGAAATGATCACGGTATGGTTCTTTGGCTGTGATTTGATCTGCTCCAGATCCACGAGTACGCCCTCCGGAACCTCCATATATCCCAGTACCATGGCCGTACGAAGCACGTTCTCCATGCTGCGCCCCGTTACGGCAACTTTGCGGTGATATTTGGCTGCCACGTTGATGATCTGCTGCAGGCGATGGACATTGGAGGCGAAGGTCGTAATGATGATCCGCTTATCGCAGTTCTGGAACAGCTTGTCGAAGCTCTCTCCAACCTTGCGTTCCGAAGCGGAATGACCGGGCGTCTCGACATTGGTCGAGTCGCTCATCAGCGCCAGAACCCCTTCATTTCCCAGTTCACCAAATCGCACCAAGTCGATCATGCCGCCGGAGATCGGCGTGAGGTCTATTTTGAAGTCTCCCGTGTGTACAATCATACCGACCGGTGTCTTGATTGCCAACGCTACCGCATCCGGGATACTGTGGTTGACACGGATAAATTCAATCGAAAAACAGCCGATCCGGAAAACAGATCCTGCTTTCTTGGTAAAGATCTGCGTATTATAAAGAAGATCATGCTCTTCCAGTTTCAGCTCAATCAGGGCCGCTGTCAGCGGTGTCGTGTAAATCGGAATATCCAGTTCCTTCAGTACATAGGGAACCGCGCCGATATGGTCTTCATGTCCGTGGGTGATGATGAGGCCGCGGATGCGGCTCGCGTTATTCCTGAGATATGTGATATCCGGCAGGACCACGTCGATTCCGTACATATCCTCATCCGGAAACCCCATACCGCAGTCGATCAGCAGAAGGTCATTTCCAAATTCAATAACCGTCATGTTTTTTCCGATTTCTCCCAGTCCGCCCAACGGTATAATTCTGAGTTTAGATGTCATTCGTTCTCCTTTCATATTTTTTGACCAATAAGCACAAAGCAATCGATAAGTCAGATTTCCGTTCTGCCCTCCAGGGCTCTGGTCAGAGTAGCGTCATCTGCAAATTCAAGGTTCGACCCCACCGGAATTCCGTATGCAAGCCTGGTCACTTTCAGGCCAAGTGGTTTCAGCAGACGGGAAATATAGATCGCCGTTGCCTCTCCCTCCGTATCCGGGTTTGTCGCCATGATAACCTCCCGGACTTCTTCATTCGCGGCACGGATCAGCAGTTCCTTCACGCCGATGTCATCCGGCCCGATATGGTTCATCGGCGAGAGCACCCCATGCAGCACGTGATACAGGCCGTTATACTCTCTCGCACGTTCGATGCTCAGGACATCCTTCGGGTCGGAAACCACGCAGATCAGGCTGCGGTCTCGACTGTCACTGGCGCAGATCGGGCAGATATCACGATCAGTATAATTGCGGCATACGCTGCAGCGCTTTACTTCTTTTTTCGCCGCACGGATCGTGTCGGCAAAGCCGATCGCCTCCTCGTCCGGCAGCGACAGAACATAAAAGGCGAGACGCTGCGCACTCTTGCGTCCGACTCCGGGAAGAGACGCAAACCGATCAATCAAGTTATCAAGGGCCGCTGGGAAAAAAGCCATAAGTATCTGTTTCTCCTGAAAAAATTATTGTCCGCGGATCAGGCGCACCGCCTCACGCCGGTCGGATGCGCGGAACACGGCGCTGCCGGCTACCAGGACGTCAGCACCCGCCTCGATGCATACCGGCGCGGTGTTCCTGTCCACACCTCCGTCTACCTCCAGACGGATGTCAAGGTTCCTGTCATCAAACAGGCGGCGCAAGGCTCTGACCTTGTCCATCTGTTCCGCCATG
>Ga0256404_1008885_pt1 | contig 14767 bp, 16 predicted proteins | sample RumenRJG_01DNA_FD_185990 | JGI IMG/M metagenome (GOLD analysis project Ga0256404, IMG submission 185990) | Bovine rumen microbial communities from Lethbridge, Alberta, Canada - RJG_01 | ecosystem: Host-associated > Mammals > Digestive system > Stomach > Rumen | place: Canada: Alberta | collected...
TGATATCGGTAAGTATCTGACTGGATTTGAAGTGTTAAACCCTGATTTGGTGATTTGTCATTTAGACTCCAAGGCATCCTTCCAGATGGACCTTACTATTAATAAGGGCCGTGGCTATGTGCCTGCTGACGAGAATCGTCAGTTCTGCACGGATGTCAACGTACTTCCCATCGATTCTATCTACACCCCAATCCGTAACGTGCGTTATCATGTTGAGCCCACTCGTGTCGAGCAGAAGACCGACTACGACAACCTCATCATCGAAGTGACCACGGACGGTTCCATCCACCCGAAGGATGCGCTGAAAGAAGCTGCCAAGATCCTCATCTTCCACCTCCTTTGCTTCTCCGACGAGAAGATCCAGCTGGAGACTGCAGATAAAGAAGGCAATCAGGAGTTTGACGAGGAAGTGCTGCATATGCGTCAGTTGCTTAAGACTAAGCTCACAGACCTCAACCTCAGTGTCCGTGCGCTCAATTGCCTCAAGGCGGCTGATGTCGAGACCCTTGCTGATCTCGTGCAGTATCAGAAGACAGACCTCTTGAAGTTCCGTAACTTCGGTAAGAAATCGCTCTCAGAGCTTGATGATTTGCTCGAGAGTCTGAATCTGTCGTTTGGTATGGATATTTCAAAGTATAAACTGGATAAGGAATAATATCCGTTAGAATTAAAACAAAATGAGACACAATAAAAAGTTCAACCATCTGAGTCGTACTGCATCTCATCGCTCAGCTATGCTTGCTAACATGGCAACCAGCCTGATCATGCACAAAAGAATCACTACGACTCTCGCAAAGGCAAAGGCTCTGAAGAAATACGTTGAGCCGCTGATCACCCGCTCAAAGACCGACAGCACCAATTCTCGTCGTGTCGTCTTCCGTTATCTTCAGAAGAGCTACGCTGTCAAGGAGCTCTTTGGTGAGATCGCAGCGCGCGTAGCCGACCGTCCCGGTGGCTACACACGTATCATCAAGCTTGGTGTTCGCCCGAGCGATGCTGCTTCTATGTGCTTCATCGAGCTTGTTGACTTCGATGAGAACATGGCTAAGGCTCCTAAGGCTGAGAAGAAGACTCGTCGTAGCCGTCGCAGCACAAAGAAGGCCGCTGATGCCGCTGAGGCACCTAAGGCTGAGGAGGCTAAGGCTGAAGCACCTAAGGCTGAGGAGGCTAAAGCTGAGGAGGCTCCTAAGGCAGAGGCTAAGGCAAAAGCTCCTAAGGCTGCCAAGAAGGCCGAAGCTAAGGACGATGCTCCTAAGGCTGAATAAGAATCTCTTTAGATATTCGATACTAAATCTCCCATCTGCATCTCGTATGTGGATGGGAGATTTTTTTGTTATGTCTACCCCATTGGTGAGCAGAATATTTGAAACAGCGTGGGAGTTTGATTATAATATTGTTTACCTTTGCATTCTATAAACATTAATGGTACTAAAGCTGCCTGAAAGATCATGATGCCACTGACGATTGTTATCTTCGAGGATGATCCTTACAGCTATAGGCTCCTCCGTCACATGCTCCAGACCATCGACCCCAGCTATGAAGTCGTAGGATTGTTGTCGTCGGTGGAGGAGGGTCGTGCTTTCTTCTCTTATCATCAAGACATCGACCTTATCATTGCGGACATCAAGTTGCGAGACGGTTTGGTCTTCGATGCGCTCAGTTATGCACCCGACGACATCCCGGTCATTTTCATCACCGCTCACGAGGAGTATGCTTTCCGCGCTTTTGAGTACAACAGTTTATGCTATCTTCTCAAGCCCGTGAAGGAGCATCAGCTTGCCATGGCTATCCGCAAGTCGATGAGGCTTAGGAAGCAGGTTTCCGAAGAATCGTTTGGCTTGGGCAATCCTTCTATGGGTGACAAATCCTGTTTCTGGGTAAAGACAGCCACGGGCGCTAAGCGTATTCCGGGCTCCATGGTGCGTTATATCTCCTCAGAGGACAAGACAACGTATGTGCGCCTGATGGACGATACGACCTATCCCTTGGATCAGTCATTGGAGGATGTGGCTTCCAGGCTTGACGCTCAGTCTTTCATGCGTGTCAATCGTAAGTATATTCTTCCGCGAAACCAGGTGAAGGGTTATGACAGTCTGCCTAATGGCAGGTTACGGCTTCTGCTCTATGGCGATGACTGCCCGGAGATCATTGTCAGTCGCACACAACGTAAGGTAGTGTGCAATTGGCTTGGAAAATAATGACGGTTTGTCGGCCGAAAACGACAGTTCGGTAATTTACGGCATCATTTTTGGCCTCTTTTATTGTTATCTTTCTACTTTTGCAATGTATGATAAAGGTGCGGACGGTCATAGGAGCCGCACCCTGCATCCAATAGGACTTGGTGCACTTTTTATGCAGATTGAAAATATTAAGGTAAAAAGATAATAATGAAAGAGAAAAAGACAGTGAACGCTCCTGAGTCGTTCAAAGAGATTTTTGAGGCTCATTACACATGGATCGAGGGATTCAACCGCAACGTGCGCCGTTATTACGACCGCTTGGCTATGATTGATCCCAAGACCAATCGTCAGTGGACCTACAAGGAGCTTGATAACGAGGTGAACCGCCTTGCCAACTCTTTGGTGAAAGACGGTTTCGGCAAGGGTGATGTCATCATGGTAATGACCCAGAACTGCCCTGAGTTTGCTTTTGCTTATGTCGCTCCGCAGAAGATCCGCGGCGTGATGTCTCCGGTGAGCTTCCGTCTGAGTCCGGGTGAGTTAGCAGAGAATCTTGAGGATTCCAAACCGAAGGTTATCCTCTTCGATGAGAAGCGCAAGGATACGGTGCTGCAGGCCGTGAAGATCGCTGGTCTGAAGCCGCGTCGGCTTATCGTCAGCGATGGAGTGACCGATGGCGACGTCATCTCTTATCACGACTATGTGGAAGAGGCTTCCAACCGTGAGCCAGTGTGCGAGGGTACAAAGAATATCTATGATGAGACGACTCGCCTCTATACTTCAGGCACTACCGGCCGTCCCAAAGGAGTACCATTGACTTCCATTAATGAGGTCCTTTCAGCCCATGACATCATGATCCATTTCCCGATGAGCTTCAAGGATGTGACGATGAACACCACACCGTGGTTCCATCGTGGCGGTGTCCACTGCGGTGGTCCTTGCCCGACATTCTATGCCGGCGCCACACTCGTCGTGATGGGTAAGTTTGATGCCGACACGACGCTGCGTTATGTCTCCCGTTATCATATCACGTTCGTTATCGGTGTGCCCACGGTACTTGAGGAACTTTCAGATGTTCAGGAGAAGAAAGACTACGACTTGTCTTCCCTGACGGGTATCATCACCATGGGCTCTCCGCTTGAGCGTTCAGCCTGCCTGCGCTATCAGCGCTTGCTGACACCGAACATCTACAACGGCTATGGCACGACAGAGACGCTGTGGAACACTTTCCTCCGTCCGTTCGATCTGCCGGAATATGCCGGTACCGCCGGTGCGTCGATGGTCGACGATGACGTGCGTGTCGTGAAGGTCTACGAGGACCATAAAGCTGATCCCGATGATGTGGTGGCGATGGACAATGAGGAGACCGGTGAGGTCATCATCTCCTCGCCTGCAAAGTCTCCGTATAAATATTACGACAACGAGGAGGAGACCCGTAACAAGTATTATAAAGGCTTCATCTATACCGGTGACCTCGCTACATGGGACAAGCATCAGTATATCACGATCCTTGGCCGTAAGGATGACATGATCATCTCCTCGGGTGAGAATATCTATCCGACGGAGATCGAAGAGGTGCTCAACAAACATCCGAAGGTGGCGGACAGCATCGTGACTTATGTGCCTGATAAGATCCGTGGGCAGGTCGTTACGGCTTATGTCGTGCGTAAGGACAAGAGCTTGACACCTGAGGACCTTGATGCCTTCTGTAAGGAGTCGCCGGATATTGCCAACTTCAAGCGTCCGCGTTTCTATCGTTTCATTGAGCAGATTCCGCGCAATGCGACGGGCAAGAAGCTTCATGTCCGCATCAAGGAGATCGCCAAGGATGATCTTATCAACGGACTATTGTACAGAGTGTAAACGGTTTTCGGAAGCTTTCGGAAGCTTTTGGAAGCTTCCGAACTTCTAAATAAGAAAATATGTCTGACAAGGAGTGGTACGAGAAAGGCAACTCCTACCGTAGCCAACAGGATTGGAAGCACGCCCTTGAATGTTATATCCAGGCGGAGCGTCTCAATCCTGAGGGTCCGGCACGCTATGCCCGTCAGATGACGGAGGAGATTGTCGCGTTCTACTGTAAGGATTATTACAATCCGTAGACTTTTTCCCCCTTGGGGATAATGTGAGAGTCTCATTATGAAAGGAGGTACAAAACGTAGCCTATGAAATCAAAGATGTTAGGAGCCATTGTCATCGACGAGAATCGCTGCAAAGGATGCTCGGAGTGTGTCGTGGCTTGTCCGGTTGATGCCATTGAGATCACCGGACTCAAGATAAACGCGAGCGGTTATGCGTATGCGCAGCCCAGTGCTAAGGCCGACTGTTGCACGGGATGCACATCCTGCGCTGTTGTCTGCCCCGACGGTTGCATCACCGTTTATCGCAAAAAAGTAACAATAGATGAACCCCATAAAGAAGGAAAGGAGGCACGGTCATGAGTGAGCAGGAAGTCGTGCTGATGAAAGGCAATGAGGCGCTGGCCCATGCAGCCATCCGCTGTGGCGCGGATGCTTTCTTCGGTTATCCTATCACCCCGCAGACAGAGGTCATAGAGACCCTCGAAGCCCTCAAGCCGTGGGAGACCACGGGTATGGCAGTCGTCCAGGCAGAGAGTGAGGTAGCCTCTATCAACATGCTCTATGGTGGGGGCGGATCGGGCAAGCGCGTGTTTACCACGAGCTCTTCACCGGGCATAGCCCTCATGCAGGAAGGCATCAGTTATATGGCCGGTGCTGAGATCCCCGGTGTCATTGTCAATGTGCAGCGTGGCGGTCCTGGTCTGGGTACCATCCAGCCTTCGCAGGGCGATTATTTCCAGGCTACCCGTGGTGGTGGCAATGGCGACTACAATGTCATCGTGCTGGCACCGGCGAGTGTGCAGGAGATGGCCGACTTCATGGATCTCGCCTTTGAGCTGGCGTTCCGTTACCGTAACCCCGTCATGATCCTCTCCGATGGCGTTATCGGCCAGATGATGGAGAAGGTGGTGCTGCCCCCCATGAAGCCGCGGCTCACCGATGAGGAGATCATGAAGCGTTATCCCTGGGCTTCGTTTGGCAGGGTAGGAGGGCGCAGACCTAATATCATCACCTCGCTCGAACTAAAGCCGGAGGTCATGGAACAGCGCAATATCCAGATGCAGAAGAAGTATCAGCAGTGTAAGGATAAGGAAGTGCGCTTCGAGTCCCTCTTCATGGATGATGCCGACTATGCTGTCGTGGCTTTCGGCAGTGTGGCGCGTATCGCTGAGAAGGCCGTTGAGCTTGCCCGTGAGGAAGGCATGAAGGTCGGATTGTTCCGTCCCATCACGCTCTGGCCGTTCCCGGAGAAACAGATCGCAGCCCTTGCCGGTTCTTGCAAGGGAATTCTGGTGGCAGAGATGAACGCCGGTCAGATGATCCAAGATGTGCGCCTGGCGGTCAATGGCCGTATCCCCGTGCGTCACTATGGCCGTTTCGGGGGAATCGTGCCTGATCCCAGTGAGATAAAAGAAGAACTGATTAAATTTGCTGATCATGCAGAATGACGTTATAGCACCGGAGAACTTAGTCTATGCCAAGCCTAAGCTCATGAACGACACGCCGATGCACTATTGTGCCGGCTGCTCCCATGGTGTAGTACATAAACTCGTGGCAGAAGTTATAGAAGAGATGGGCATGGCAGACAAAGCCATTGGTGTGAGTCCAGTTGGCTGTGCCGTGTTTGCCTACCGCTATTTAGATATCGACTGGCAGGAGGCTGCTCACGGCCGTGCCCCAGCGGTGGCGACGGGTATCAAGCGTTGCTGGCCCGACCGTCTCGTCTTTACCTATCAGGGCGACGGCGACTTGGCGGCTATCGGCACGGCGGAGACGCTCCACATGCTCAACCGCGGAGAGAATATCCCTATTATCTTCATCAACAATGCTATCTATGGCATGACGGGCGGTCAGATGGCGCCTACGACCCTGATCGGTCAGAAGACGACGACCTGTCCTTACGGCCGCGATCCGAAACTCAACGGCTATCCGCTGAAGATCACAGAGATGGCAGCCATGCTTGACGGCACTTGCTTTGTCAGCCGTCAGAGCGTGGAGAACGTAGCGTCTATCCGTAAGGCCAAGCGCGCCATCCGTAAGGCGTTCCAGTCGGCTATGGACGGCAAGGGCTCTTCCCTTGTAGAGATCGTGTCGACATGTTCCAGCGGTTGGAAACTGTCACCGGTCAAGGCCAATGAGTGGCTTGAGGAACACATGTTGGAGTTCTATCAGAAAGGTGACTTAAAGGATACAACGGGTTATTAATGAGGACCTTCGGAACTTCTGATCTTCCGAACTTCCTATCCTTCTAATAGTTATAGACAATGAAGAAAGAAATTATAATCAGTGGTTTTGGTGGCCAGGGTGTTCTCTCCATGGGTAAGATCCTTGCCTACAGTGGACTTGTTGCCGGCAAGGAAGTGACGTGGATGCCCGCCTACGGGCCGGAGCAGCGCGGGGGTACCGCCAACGTGACGGTCATTGTCAGTGATGACCGCATCTCGTCGCCGGTGCTCTCCTCGTATGACATAGCGATCGTGCTCAACCAACCTTCGCTCGACAAGTTCTTGCCGAAGGTGAAGCCGGGCGGCATGCTTATCTACGACGGCAATGGCATCATCAACCCGCCTACACGCGGCGACATCACGGTCTACCGCATCGACGCCATGGCCAAGGCTGCCGAGATGCACAACAACAAGGTGTTCAACATGATTGTGTTAGGCGGCTTGCTTCGTGTGGTACCTTTCCTTCCTGATGATGCGCTGGAGCGTGCGCTCTATAAGACACTGCCCGAACGCCACCATGACCTTATCCCCCTCAACATGAAAGCTGTGGAGGAAGGAAAGGAAATTATCAAGAAATGTGTATAATATAATGCTGTTTGAATACGTTATATTATATACATAAAAGATGCATAGCATGGATACAAACAACCAGATTGAATATCATCACTCCATGTCCATCCAGTTGCGCTGGATGGACGCGGATGCTTTCGGCCATGTCAACAACACGATGTATTTCCAGTATTATGACACGGCTAAGATGGATTATTTTCGCAAGGTGTGCCATGAGATAGTGGACAAGTATGCCATCGTCACCGTGCATCTTGAGGCTGACTTCATGCATCAGGTTTATACCAAAGACGACGAGGTGATCGTGAAGTCGGCTATCACCCGTATCGGCCACACCAGTTTCACCTTCCGTCAGGAGCTTGTAGGCCGGGACGGGGAGGTGAAATGTATCGGTGAGACCATCATGGTGCTCTTCGATACGGACAAGGAGCAGACCGTTCCCTTCACGCCGGAATGGAGGAAAAAAATAGAGAGCTTCGAAGGACGAAAACTTTCTTAGACAGTCCGAGGTCATGGTTATAGGGCTCTGTACGGCGGCGATGCTGCTGTACAGAGTTTTTGGGTTTGACGGGCATGTATATCGTAATGTTTGTCCCTAACAATTCCCAGTAGTGGAAACTGTTCAACCTGATGACAAGTGTGTCCATAGCGAGGTGGAATTTGAAAGAAGTCAGCGGTAAACAGCAGTCTTATGACTCTAAACGTTCTTGTGCAATCTGTTCATATCTGTTTTTCTCTAATTTGAAAACAATTGTATTGCATTGCGCCATCACAATATTTGCAGAATAAAGAACGCTAATGATTACGAAAAGTCTTTTCTAATATTAAGTGGAAACGATTTGCGTTTGTGGGTCCTGTAGTTGTCTATCACGAACTCCTGATCGCCGATCTGTTTTTCATATAATCGTCTAATTTATACTTCTGCATCTGAGCAATTCTGTAGATATATACATTATTGTCGATTAAATACAAAATAGTGTTCATGCCTTCGAGATCCGGACAGAACAACAGATACTTCGGATGTTTACGCATTATTTTTCTAAAGACTTTAGGGGCATTATTCTCGATCTTATGTGAAAAAGTTCTATAACGTTCATCCTGCCAGCTATATTCTCCGTCATCACAATATACGTATAAACTACCTTTATATTTCTTGTCGAAATAAAAAAGATGGAAGGTAAGTCTCCCTGTATCTACTTGCAATGTTCGATCATCTTTTTGCTTTAGGTTCAAAACATAGACAGGCGTTCGACCTTTTACATCACTTTCAAACTGTTTTATGCTTTGCGTATTCAGTGGTATTCCCCTTTTGAGTTCCTCTAAATACAGGATGTCAACTTTATTGCGTCCCCTCGCGACTTTCATACTGTCATTGTCGGAACTGAACAAATCCAACAATATGTCGTATGCTTCTTTATCCTGTTTTTCTAACCATCTTGCATAAGACAAGATGACATGATTAATGTAAGAAGCAGAATCAAGAGAGCTATAAGCATGTTCAATCTGGTCAGTTAATGTCTGGCCAGGTGAAATGCTAAAATAAGTATAGCCCATGATAAAAATTAATAATAACCTTTTCATATTTACTTCACTCCTTTTTTATAGACTATCCCATTGCTGGACAAGCATCAAATATCAAATTCAAGTTTAATAGACACTGCTTTCATACTGATCTAAATAATACCAAATGGATATGATTTGCGTTTGTGGATTCTGTGGCTGTCTGTCACGAACTCCTGATCGCTGATCTATTTTTCACATAATCTTCTAATTTATACTTCTGCATCTGAGCAATTCTGTAGATATAGACATCATTGTCGATTACATACAAAATAGTGTTCATGCCTTCCAGATCCGGACAGAACAACAGATACTTCGGATGTTTATGCATTATTTTCCTGAAGACTTTAGGTGCTTTATCCCCAATTCTCTGTGAAAAAGTTCTAAAATAGCTATCTTGCCAGCTATATTCTCCGTCATCACAATATACGTATAAACTACCTTTGTATTTCTTGTCGAAATAAAAAAGATTAAAAGCAAGTCTTCCTGTATCTACTTGCAACGTTCGATCATCTTTCAATTTTAGGTTCAAAACATAGACAGGTGTTCGAAACTTTACGTCGCTCTCAAAGCTCTTGATACCTCGTGCAACTGAAATTTCACAGTCTGCAAAATATTTTAAGTACATACTTATATTCTGCTTTCGTACATCTGAACTGTCTTTGTCTTTACTCCTCATTCTCACAACTGATCTGAATGATTCTTGCATTCTTTTGTCTTTCTGTTTTCCATACGACAAGATGATATCATCAATATAGGAAACAGAATCGAGAGAGCTATAAGCATGTTCAATCTGGTCAGTTAAAGTCTGACCAGATAAAATGCAAAAATAAAGGCAACTCATGACGAATAATAATAATCTTTCCATGTTTACTTTACTCCATTTAATTGAAAGAACCACCAATCGTTATTGACGGATGATAGGCTAAAACTTCCTATTCTGAATCTCATCATAATCTTTCCAAAATGATAGTATTTTATAGAGCGCAAAATATCTGCATGATGGATGCCATTATTGTACGGCATATTTACATGAATTAGACCATTGCTACTTTGTATATCTTGGCTGTATTCAATCTTACCTTGTGCTGAAGATGCGATCGGCAAAAGAGAGAATAGAAATAAGTAAAGGTGTCTCATATTCGTCCTAATTGTTTTTATGTTAGCATATTTTTGTTTTCAAAAATCATCATAAATTCAACTGTATACCATACAGCAGTATGTGTTTACAAATGTACATGTTTAAATTGTATATATTAAAGGTGATGCTGACATTTTAGGAAATATTATGTTTTTGGGATATTCATATTAGTTGTATATCTGAAATATGAACTCTACGCCAGTTCCACGCACGACTTCGAACAGGAACTGTTTTTACACGGAAGGAAAGTCCTTGTCCTCAGTCCCGACGATTTCTGTCTGGAGGTGGCGGTCGTCTTCAAAGACATGGTGAGGAGCGACGAGACAGGTGCGAATACCGTGGGGGAAAAATACGAAAAAGCTGTGCCCAAACTGAGTTGGACACAGCTTTTTTGTTATCCACACTGGAAGAACTTCTTCACGAGGATGGCTATCTCTCGCCGGTCGTCGGCGATGTCGTGACGGAGCGTGCGGTCTTTATATGACTGTAGCTCTTGCACGATGCCGTCGATCATAGCTGGTGCAAAGATACGTTGCTCCTCATAGAAGGCGCGTTGCTGCAACAGACAGTCGGCTGAGGCCGCACACGAGTCGGGAAGATGTCTGAGCTCGGCCAACCGTTTGGCGTGGGCCGGGTCGTTAATGTCGCCGTCGACAAACGTGCTTGCGGCCACCTCCAAGGCATCCTTCATCTCGAAGCCATGGCGACAGGCGACACAAAGCGCGGCGATATACTGGTACACATCGGCAGAGCCGTCGCCCGAACGTATCTCGAACGTCTGCTTCACGCTTCCACGCTCCTCATAGGGTACTTCTTCTCCCTGTGGGTTGGCGATATGGCTCATGTCAACGCCTGCTGCCCAGCCGAGCGGTACACGCACGAGGGCAGAGCGGTTGCTCATGCCCCAACAGATGTTTGTAGGAGCTTCCTGGTGAGGAACAAGCCTGAAATAGCTCGTCGGTATCTTGTTGCCGAATGCAGTGAGACTGGGAGCCAGATCCATCAAGCCGGCTATGGCGCGTCGGGCATTGTCGTTGAGCTTGCCGTGACTAAGCAGCATGTTTTTGCCATTTTTTATCAGCCGCATGTGGATATGCAGTCCTGATCCCGCTTTCCCCGTCGTTATCTTAGGTGCAAACGTTACGTTGAGGCCTTCCTGCCAGGCAAGGTTACGGATCACCCATTTGGCGATAAGCAGCTCGTCGGCAGCTCGGAGGGCTGGGACGGGCAGAAACTCTATCTCGTTTTGTTCATAGAGCAGTCCGTTAAGTTCAAAGTTACCAACCTCCGAATGTCCATATTTGATATGTCCGCCCGTGCGGGCAATATAATCCATACATTTCTGCCGGAAGGCTCCCGACTTGGCATAAGGGGCGCTCTCGTGGTAGCCGTGCTGGTCGCGGGCTTTATAGGCTTCTTCAGCGGGCCGGATGACATAATATTCCAGTTCTCCCATGGCTTCAAAGCTCATGCCCGTGGTAGCACGGAACGACTCTACGGCTTTGCGGAGCGTATGGTCCGGTGCCGAGTCCAAGGGCTGTCCGTTCTTGTTGAAGAATGAGCAGAGCATGCAGAGCGTTGGCTCCTCTGCGAAGGGATCGAGAAAAGCCGTAGCGTAGCGGGGCAGCACGTAAAGGTCGCTGCTCGCTGCCTCAATGAAGGAGAAGAGGCTGGAGCCGTCGACACGCTCACCACAGGTGAGGATCGTGCGGAGATAATCGAGATCGGAGAGAACAAAATTGAGCGTCTTTACTTTTCCGTCACCACCTGGGTACATGAAGTTGACGCGTCTTATCGTGTTCTTGCGGACAAATCGGATGATGTCGTCCCGGGTAATGTCCTCTGGTGCCATCTGCAGTTGGTCGAGGACAGCATTGGCGTTCATAATCAGTTGACTGTCGTTCATAATAGGTTGTTTTTATTGTTTCTTACGGTTGCAAATTTAGATAAAATTTCCGAGTTATAAGCCAGTTGAGATAAAAAAACTAATAGATTTTCTCCCCGAAGATCCGACAACATGGAAAATCAAGGCCGACATACGCTCAATCCTATTTTGCGCATTCTTGCGCCCCATTTTCACCTGCAGCTCGTCAACCCTTATTTCATCAAACAGCTGCCCGGACACAAAAGCGATGTTGCTGACGCACAATGGATTGCCGAGTGCACGATGAAAAATCTTATCAGTAGCAGTTTCGTGCCACCTGAGGATATACAGCAGCTCCGCCAGTACGACAGACGTATCTTCGACCTTGGCGAGGAAATCGTCCGCAAGTTGTCCAAACTTGATGCCGTGATGCAGCGATGCAATATCCGACTGAGCAATTATGTGTCCAACGCGGACTGTAAGAGCTACAAGGACGTGGTGCGGAAAATGTCAGCAAAAAATTAAATTTCCTCACTCTTGATGAAGTCGTTCACAAAAAGACTTCGTAAATTTGCACTTGCTAATTGACTCCGCCTAGAAAACAATGACAGCTATGAAGAACAAGAACAACAAACGAATTCCGTTCGTATTTATTCTCACCATCCTGCTCCTAAATTGTCTCCCGACATGGGGGCAGGACTTGGGAACAGATATGCAAAAACTTGTTGACTGGCAATTCAGTCTTGACAGTATCCATTGGCAGCAGGTGGTCATTCCGCATTCCTACAATGCTACAGACGGCCATTCCCGTAAATACTATCGAGGCAAAGCTTACTATCGTCGCAATGTGGTTCTGAGCGAATCTGACCTTCGCCGACCTCTTTTGTTGCTCTTTGAAGGAGCAGCACAGCAGGCCGTTATCAAGGTCAATGGCACAAGTGCAAAAACTCACAAAGGCGGCTATACGCCGTTTTGGGTTGATCTCAAAGAACTGGTTCATCAAGGAAACAATACTATAGAGGTCACATGCGACAACCATGAAGACATCAACCTCATACCTGTCAGCTCCGATTTCAACAAAAACGGCGGACTGCACAACCCGGTCTGGCTCTTGAAGATGAGTCCTATCTATTTCTCACCCACGAACACCGGCCTTTATCGCCTCCATGTTGCTACGCCTCATGTCAGCGACCGGGAAGCGCAGACCTGTATGAGAGCCGACATCGTCAATGCGTCAGGCAGTCGCCAGCAGGTGTCGGTGGACATCACTCTCCTTGACAAGGCCGGAAAGAAAGTCTATGCCCGCCGCCGGATTCTCAGATTGCCCAAGTCTGCCGCCCAGCCCGTTACGATCGTGGACAGCTTCACAGTGCGACAGCCGCATTTGTGGAACGGATTAGAGGATCCGTACCTCTATCAGGCTGTGATGACCATCAGCGACAAGAAAGGACATAGACTCGATGAAGTCAAGACTAAAATCGGTTTCCGTTATTTCCAAGCTACAGCTGACAAAGGATTCTTCCTCAATGGCAAGAGCTACCCGCTGCGTGGTGTCAGCGAACATCAGGACATAGATGGCAAGGCTTCTGCCGTCAGCGACAGCGACATCCTTCGCGATTATCAGACCATCAAGGAACTTGGCTGCAACTTTCTACGACTGGCTCATTATCCTCATCGCGACATCGAATACGCACTCTGCGATTCTCTGGGTATCATCGTTCAGACAGAAATACCATGGGTCAACGTATGCGGAGTGAATGCGCAAACGGCCTACTTCGACAACATTCATCAACAGATGCGCGAGATGATCACATCGCTCTACAACCATCCTTCCATCGTTTTCTGGGGCATGTGGAACGAGCTCGACAGCTGGGGAAACACCGACAAACTGCAAGGGAAAATCGACTGCCAGCGTATTGTCGATGAGTCTGCAAAACTCTACGACGACGCGAAGCAACTTGATCCATACCGACTTGTAGGCGTTACCGACTGTAGTCTCTACCAACGCGACGGATATATCCATCTCAAAGGTGATTTCTTCTCCGAGAACAGATACAATGGCTGGTACTACAACCACGATAATCCCGCCAACATCAGAAAAGAGATGAATGAGATACACCAAAAGATGGGTGTTGTCAATATCTCGGAATACGGAGCCGGCTGCAATCCTTTCTGTCATATCACCTCGACAGACATGAAACAGATGCGGGCCGACGACAAGTACCACTACGAGGAGCACGCTAATCTCGTTCATGAGGAACACGTCAGACAGATCATGCAAATGCCTTTTCTCAACTTCACCTCAGCATGGATTCTCTTTGACTTTCCCGTTGCAGACCGTCAAGAAGGCTATATGGATTCTGACGACGGCATTCATTTCAAAGAGAATATTCGACGCAAGTATATCAATGACAAGGGGTTAGTGACAAGAGACCGCAAGACAAGAAAGGATGCGTTCTATCTCTACAAAGCATGGTGGAACCACCACGAACCGACTGTTTATATAACAGGCAGACGTATGACCCGTCTCCAGGCAAACAGCGATTACTGTGTGAAAGCATATAGCAATGCCAAAAGTCTACAGCTTTTCGTTGATGGTCAGCCCATACAATCTCTTGAACATTGCCCTGACCCTACAAACATCATCTGGACTTTCAGTCCTATCAAACTGGCACCCGGAAAGCATGTTATCCGCATCGAAGGTGACAATCACAGCGATTCAGTGGAGAAATTGGTAGAATAGCATCTACAGACAACACTCAATTATATAAAGAATCACCACCGCATACCTATATATATAGGAGAAGCGGTGGTGATTATTTGTCTTCACCCGCAATGGAAGTATCGGCCAACGAGTTTGGCGATTTCTTCAGGATGCAGGGCTACGTCGTGACGGAGAGAGCGGTCGTTGAAGCTTCTGAGTTGCTTGATAACACCGTCGATCATAGCCCTGGAGAAGATGCCGTGTCACTCACTCAAAAACGTTAAACTACAGTGACACGTATGGGGCGGGATCGTGACACAACTGGGGCGGGATCGTGACACAACTGAGGCAGGATCGTGACACAACTGAGGCAGGATCGTGACACAACTGAGGCAGGATCGTGACACAACTGAGGCAGGATCGTGACACGGCGCGACGCGATGGC
>Ga0256404_1008886_pt1 | contig 14764 bp, 12 predicted proteins | sample RumenRJG_01DNA_FD_185990 | JGI IMG/M metagenome (GOLD analysis project Ga0256404, IMG submission 185990) | Bovine rumen microbial communities from Lethbridge, Alberta, Canada - RJG_01 | ecosystem: Host-associated > Mammals > Digestive system > Stomach > Rumen | place: Canada: Alberta | collected...
CAACTGTTCAAGGTACTACTTGCACTGAAGCATCTCGATGCGTTTGATGGTTTCTGCTGCGATTTCGGCGTTATGCTCACTGTTCCTAAACAGTACGCCGACCGCGATTGGATAATCGCAATCTTCGTAGCAAAGAACTTGGCGTTCGAAAGCGACATCAGAACCACTCCAGCCCATTTTTGCGTGCGTTTTGCCAGACAGGCTGTCGGTGTGTGCTGAGCGAACGTATTCTGCCAGGAATTTATGGCGATCTTCCCCAACTCGGCTGGCGGCGGCGCAGTAGGTGTATTCGAAACTCTGTGTTCTTGCTCTTGTCGGTTCAGGCGGCAGGTCGCGCACATCTACGGCAATCTCGCCGTAATTTTCGCCGAGTTCCTTCGCGTAGTCCAGCATATCATCGATTACGCTTCGCAGTGCATCAAACAGGATACTACTTAGTCTTGTCATTCGTGTAACCCCCTTTCTGACAATACTGAAGTCTGTCATCATTATAATCAAATCAAAATGCTGATGCTTTAAAATCTTGTCGTTTTTGCCAAAATCAAAATATGTTTCGATGCTATATACCTTATTCAGCGATCCGTCGGCATACAAAAATCGCAGAATTCTGCCGGCAACTCCATAACTGAATATTTTTAAAACTCGCATCCCGCCATCGGATAAAACTAGGGAATTGTGTATTAGACAAGCAGCAACATGAGGCGGTTATTGCTTGCGAGGATGCGCAATTGGTTTTAGCATCGGCAGGAAGCGGCAAAACATTGAGCTTGATGGCGAAAATTAATTATCTAATTAATGGACTTCATATTTCGCCACCACAAATTTTGGTTATTTCTTTTACGAATAAGACCGTATCAGAGCTGGTCGAAAGATGCGGTAATCCGGATGTCGAAGTGCGTACTTTTCATAGCCTTGGCAATAGTTTATTGCAATTCAGTAATCGTGAAACATTAAGAAAGATGCGCCTAATCTCGGATGATGCAATTAGGGCCTTCGTACGGCGTACTATTTGGCATTTTTATTGCGAAAGCGAAACTTTTGCGCGCCACTTTAATAATTTTTTGCTATTTTTCTATTCTGCGCCGCAAAGTGTTGGCTCGCTACATAATCATGCAGAGCGTGTCCGTTTTAATCAGTTATATTTGCGTCCACCAATATGCTCACATGGTGAGCGGATGCGCTCAAAAGAAGAGCAATTACTGGCAAATTGGCTAGCAATTCATCGCATTCAATATAATTACTCTGAACCTTTTCGTGGTAACAGTGATTACCGGCCGACTTTTTCGATTCGGAGCGGCACAAATATGGCATATATCGATATCTTGCAGACCGATAAAGGCGGGGGTTCGTTTTATGGCCTTTCGTATTTAAAAACTTGCGTATTGCGCAAGCGAATCCACCAACGGTCTCGGACGAACTATCTTCAAATTTCAACCCATGATTGAGATGATAATTCCGCATACGGTAAAGTCGCGAAGTTTTTAAAACAACACAACATCCGTTCGCGCCGGCTGCCAGAAGCGGAAATTCTCCGTCTTATTATTCTTAATTCAACTTATCGAAAAGATTTTGATGCGTTTCTGGATTATCTGGCTCATTATTTAGCGGCATTTAAAAATAGTATGAAAAAATTTAGAGACATTAATGCGGAAATATTAAAAATGGATAGTTATTGTAAAATGCGCGCCAAAAAATATTTTGCAATATTTCGGCCACTTTATGCGGCGTATCAAAGATGACTAGAAGCTGAGCAGCAATATGATTTTGCCGACATGATAAACCTAGCCATTCAAAACGTACGCGACATTCCAGAATGCGCCGACAATTATCGTTATATTTTGTTGGACGAGGCGCAGGATTTGTCACCAAATCGCTATCAGTTAATATCCGAAATTCTAAAGAAAAATGTTGGATGTCGCTTTTTCGCGGTTGGCGACGATTGGCAGTCGATTTATAGATTTACAGGTAGTAATTTGGCGCTAATTTATCAATTTGAACATTTTTTTCGGCTCAAAACCCGCCGTAGTTTAATTGAGCAAACGCACCGCTTTGGGCAACCGACTATCCGCACGAGTAGTAACTTTGTGACGAAGAATCCCGGCCAGGTTGCCAAAAATATTCGCGGCAATCGTCGTAGTCATACGCCGATCTCGATTATTTTAAATGAGACGCGCAATGACGATACGGATGCTTTAATAAAAATATTACAGAAGGTGAACCTTTCGGATGAAATACAGATAATTTCGCGCTACAACCACGACATTTATCGGTTAAAGGAGCATGATGGCGTTAGAATTGTCTCGCCCGAAGCGATAATGTGGCAGAATATTAGGATTCCGTTTTGCTCAATGCATAAATCGAAGGGTATTACGCGCGATATTGTGATTGTTTTAAATATGAATTCAACTACGACCGGCATGCCAGCCACACGTGAAAACGATCCGCTCACTGACATATTACTATCCGAAGAGGAATCGTACCCCTTCGCGGAGGAGCGCCGGTTATTCTATGTTGCTATTACGCGTGCTCGCAAAGCGACTTATTTAATAGCTGAGCGGAGAAATCCCTCGCCATTCCTGTTTGAAATCTCGGATGACCTAAATGACTTATATCAAAAGCTTTGCCCGCGCTGTAAAACTGGCGAACTAGTCAAACGGAACGATAGATACTATTGCGCTAACTACCGGTACGGTTGCAACTTTACGAAGCGGATTCAGCGATAAACATCCCAGAATAGTGCTGAAGTGTTACAATAATTACATGGCGAAGACTCTGCGCAAGCAAATCGCGCAAAATCACAGAAATACGATTTTTATCATGCTAGTCTTTATTGCTTTGATGGCTGTAATTGGCGGCATTTTTGCTTGGCTAAATGCGGAGCCGAAAATCTTAATTTGGTTCGCCGTCATTTCTATTGCATATGCGGGCTTTCAATACTTTTTTGCCGACAAAATCGCCATCGCGTCAGCTGGCGCACGCCGCATCGAGGAGGTAGACAATGAACGCTACTATAAGATTGTGGCAAAATTAGCCGAAGACGCTAAATTGCCAATGCCAAAGGTTTATATCATTAATGATTCGGCGCCAAACGCGTTTGCGACGGGTCGTAATCCGCAGCATGCTTGCGTGGCAGCCACCACTGGCTTGCTTGAAATCATGGATGATAAAGAACTTCGTGCAGTAATGGGGCATGAAATGTCGCACGTCAAGAATTACGATATTCGGGTTTCAATGATTGTATTCGGCCTCGTGTCGCTAGTGGGGCTATTATCTGATTTTGGCTTAAGGGTTCTATTTTATAGTGACCGTGACGAGGAGGACAATTCGCCAATTGGCGTGTTAATTGCAGTAATTGTACTACTATTGTCACCGCTAATCGCGACAATTGTGCAATTAGGTGTGTCGCGACAGCGGGAATATTTAGCCGATGCGTCATCTGCCAGCTTAACGAATGATCCGGACAGTATGATAAATGCGCTACGCAAGCTTGATTCTCACTCTCAGCCAATGCGCCAGCAAAACATTGCATCGGAATCTATGTATATCGCAAATCCGCTCCGAAGATCATTCCTCAGCAAAATATTCTCCACTCATCCAACAATAGAATCACGCATTGAAAGGTTAGAAAATGCCAAAAAATAGTAAGAAAAGTCCGAAACGTAACACCATGAAAAAAGAGGCCGTCAAAAAGACGGAACCTAAAAAGACCGCCAAACAACGCAAGACTTTCAAAGAAGCTTTTAATGAATCGCGTGATAAAGTTTGGGCAAAGAAAAACGCCCGACTTAAGTTGCACCATTCTTTTAGGCGCTCGTATCGTGAAGACTATATTCGGCCACTCGATGTGCCTGGCATGGTCTCGCATGCAATGTCGACCCTGAAAATCATTTTCCGTAACTGGAAATTATTCTTTGGCCTACTCGTTATTATCGTGGTTTCCAATATTATTTTTGTGGGCCTAATGAATCAGGCCACTTATGAATCCGCCCAAGAGAGTCTCGAGGTCAGTAATGAGGCGCTTGGCCACGGCGAATTGGGGCGTATGGCCGAAGCGGCCATGATGATGGTGACGACGGTCACTACTGGCGGCTTATCGAATAATATGACCGAAGTGCAGCAGGCCTTTGCTATCTTTCTTTTCGCAATTACTTGGTTGGTGACTATCTATTTCTTGCGCCAATTAATGGCCGGAAATAGGCCGAAACTGCGCGACGGTCTCTTTAACGCGCTGACGCCATTAATTTCATCCCTTTGTACGATTTTGCTCGTAATCATTCATGCATTGCCGGCTATGCTTTTTGTCGTATTATATTCGTCGGCCGAATCTACCGGCTTCTTAACGCAGCCACTTTATGCCTTCTTGTTCTGGACATTTGGCGGTTTGCTGATATTACTCTCGTGCTATCTTTTGCCTGGTTCAATATTGGCGCTGGTCGCTGTTTCGGTACCTGGCATTTATCCAATGACTGCAATTAACGCTACGACCGATCTAATCCAGGGGCGCCGCATGGCTTTCATTCTGCGCCTAATTTTTGCCGTAATTTTCATTGCGGTAATATGGGTTGTAATCATGTTCCCGTTAACTTGGCTCGATATGTTCTTGCGCGACAAGGTGGGCTTGCCAGATATTCCAATTATGCCGTTCATGATTCAGGTCATGACCACCTTCTCGGTAATTTATCTCACATCGTATATTTACCTCTTCTATCGTAGGATGCTAGATGACGAACACTAATATTCCCGCCGAGGTGCTAGAGCGCGTCGCGAAATTACGTGACCTTATTAATGATTATCGCTATCATTATCACGTCTTAGATGAATCCATTATGTCTGAGGCGGCGGCTGATAGCCTCAAGCATGAGTTGACTCAGCTAGAAGAGCAATATCCAGAATTAATTACGCCAGATTCCCCAACGCAGCGCGTGGCGGGGCGGGCCTTGGATAAATTCCAGAAAGTTACCCATGCCGAGCGCATGATCTCACTCGCAGATGTTTTTTCGGAAGACGAAGTGCGCGAATGGCTTGAGCGTATTGCAAAGCTCGGCGCAATCAATCCGGAGCTTTTTGTTGATATTAAAATGGACGGCCTCGCGATGGCTCTGATTTACGAAGACGGCTTACTTAAGCAAGCCGTAACGCGCGGCGATGGTAAAGTTGGCGAAGATGTCACGATGAATGTGCGCACCATTGAAAATGTGCCACTTTCGATTCCGCAAAAAGAGCATACCGAAGTGCGCGGTGAAGTTGTGATTTTTAAGAAAGATTTTGATGAGCTAAACGCAAAACAGCGTGCTATGGGTAAGCCTGAATTCGCGAATCCGCGCAACTTGGCGGCTGGCACAATTCGTCAGCTCGACCCAAAGATTGCCGCTTCTCGTCCACTTAAATTTATGGGCTATGATATGGTTTCGCCGAATCTTGACACGAATGCGCACGTCTATGACCGACTTAAAGAGCTTGGCTTCCGCATCTCGGGTCAGCAGCATATTTATCACAATTTGCGTGAAGCGATGGATTTCATTAACGACCTTAACGAGACGCGTCAAAACCTACCGTTTGGTACGGATGGCGCCGTCATTAAAGTAAATGACCGCAAAGTTTACCAGGCGCTCGGCATCGTTGGTAAGACTCCACGCGCCGCGATTGCTTTTAAATATCCAGCCGAAGAAGCTACGACGGTAGTTAAAGATATAGTGATTTCGATTGGCCGTACGGGCGCCGCAACGCCGGTTGCCGTGTTTGATCCGGTCCAGGTTGCCGGCTCAACCGTGCGCCATGCTTCACTTCATAACGCCGATGAAATCGCGCGCCTTGATGTGCGCATCGGGGATACTGTCGTAATCTATAAAGCAGGTGACATTATTCCGCAAATTAACCGTACTCTAACTGAACTTCGTCCAAGCCATTCTGAGCCATTCGATTACGAAAAAGCCCTGCACGAACAATATCCAGAACTCGAGTTTGAGCGTCCAGTTGGCGAAGTGGTTTATCGCGTAAAGGGTAGTAACGCCAATGAAATGCTTAAGCGCTCAATCGAATATTATGCCAGCAAACCAGCGCTCAATATTGAGGGGCTTGGCGAGAAAAATGTCGAAGTACTAGTAGACGCTGGACTCATTTCATCGATTGCTGATTTGTATACTTTAACGCCGGCCCAAGTAGAAACTCTCGATCGTTTCGCGGAATTGTCCGCCCATAAGCTTGTTGACAATATTCAGGCCAGCAAAAATCCGCCGCTTGCTCGTTTTATTACAGCAATCGGTATCCGCCATATCGGTAGTCAAACCGCAATTGATTTAGCGGCGCACTTCAAAACACTTGAAGCTCTGCGCGATGCGCGCGAGGTGGATTTGCTCGAAATGCCTGGCATTGGCAAAATTGTGGCGGAATCAATTTTGGCGTTCTTTGCAGATGAAGATAACTTAGCATTATTGGATCGCCTCAAAGAACTTGGCGTTGAGCCAGTTTATCAGGATACTTCAAATGGTCGCCTCAATGGCTTATCTTTTGTCGTTACGGGCACACTGGATTCGATGGGGCGCGATACCGCGGCTGAGAAAATCAGGAGTCTGGGCGGAGAATTCCACAGCTCCGTTGTAAAAACAACAAAATATTTAGTTGCCGGACACAACACTGGCAAGTCGAAACTCGAAAAAGCCGCTAAATATGGTACTGAAGTTATCGACGAAGCGAAGTTCCTCGAACTGCTTGGTGAATAAAAAATAGCCCCAGTTTTTGGCCGGGGCAGCATGCAGTTATTCGCCAACTAGAGGAGATATGTACTCCTTAACGGGCATTGGCTCGGGTGTGATGCGTTTGTCGCAGTGGTGGTTTACGCCACCGCCGTAATCCGGGTTCTCCGTCGAGACAGAGACGGAAGGCGAATGGTGCAGACTATTTACAGCCGAAACGGCACAAATTGCGACCACGCTGCATACGAAAACTGCAAGAACAATAGAATAGATCCTCTTCATGGACTGACCCCCCTCAGGTGTAGTGGATGTTTATAAGTTACATAACAACCAGTTACTCTTTAATTATAGCACAAGCGCTTTAAAAAGTCAATAGTAAAACATGAAATTTTATAAAAATCAAGCGAAAGATTTATATTTAGCACTCTTGACTTGCGAGTGCTAAACAACTACAATAGATATAGTTAGGTTTGCTTGGTGGTAATAGTGCAAACCGACGACACGTTGGAGATTTTGAATTTATGGATGAATTTAGTGAGATAATGAGCCATCTCAGCGAGAATGCACGTTTTGCCTTGCAGAAAGCGGATTTTTTCAGCAAGCGCTACAACCAAGGCTATATGGGCACTGAGCATCTCTTGATGGGTGTATTGGCGCAAGATACTTCCACTGGTGCGAAAATCTTACGCGACGAGGGGGTGGACCTGGAAGAAGTCGAACGCGCACAGGGTAAAGTCGCGGTTGATGTGCCGGCGGCGCCAATGGCAATGATGTCGCTGTCTGAAGCGACGGTTTTAACCTTGCGAATGTCTTTAAACTTTGCGCGCGAAAACGGCCTCGAAATCGTCGGAACTGAGCATATCGTCTACGCCCTAATTCGTCAGCCAAATTCCCGTGCGACGGTTTTATTGAACAAGCTAGATACTGATCTTGATGCGGTTGCAGAAAATATCGAAAAATTAGTCGAAAAAGAAGCGAGCGAGGCTAAGCTTGAAGGGCAAAAACGCAAAGCTGGCAAGCGTGCTGGCTATCGTTTCTTATCGAAATATGGTACGGATTTAACCGAGGAAGCCAAAGCCGGCAAGCTCGATACCGTGATTGGCCGCGAGCAGGAAATCGAGCGAGCCGTGACGGTACTTTGTCGTCGCAGTAAAAGTAATCCGGTCTTAATCGGTGAAGCCGGCGTCGGCAAAACCGCTATTGTTGAAGGCCTTGCTATGCGGGTCGCCAAGAATGATGTGCCGGATAAGCTCGTTGGCAAACATATTTGGCAAATTGATCTCAGCTCCGTGGTGGCTGGCACTAAATTCCGTGGCGAATTTGAAGAACGCATCAAAGGCGTGATTGACGAGGCTGTTGATGATGACTCGGTAATCCTTTTCATTGACGAGTTACATCTGCTGTCTGGCGCGGGTTCAGCTGAGGGTAGTATGGATGCGGCTAATATTCTAAAGCCGGCCCTAGCACGTAATAGCCTAAAACTTATCGGCGCCACTACTTTGGATGAATACCGCAAAAATATCGAGAAAGATAAGGCTCTGGCGCGTCGTTTCCAGACCGTGATTGTCGAGGAGCCATCGCCAATTGTAACTTTGCGCATTCTAAAGGGCATTAAGAAGCACTACGAAAACTATCATCAGGTAAAAATTTCAGACGAAATTCTCGAGGAAGCCATTACTTTGTCAGAGCGTTATATTTCCGATCGCTTCATGCCAGATAAAGTTATTGATGTGATTGATGAAGCAAGCGCGATTGCGCGCGTGACGCTCGATAAAAAAGGCGGCAGCGCCTACAAAAAGCTCAAAATTGAGTACGATGATTTGCAGAAGAAAATCGAGGCAGCAGCCGAAAATGAAGACTACGAAAAGGCGGCCGAATATAAGACTCGCGCCGCTCAGGCGCAAGAAGAAATCGCCAAGCTCGAAAAAGATAATAAGGACTTGAAAGAGGCGCCAGCGGTTACATCCGAAAATCTCGCTACGGCTATTAGTCTAAAAACTGGTATTCCAGTTAATCGCGTGCATGGCTCGGAGCAGGAGCTATTAATCCACCTCGAAGATCATTTGAAAAAAGAAATCATTGGCCAAGATCAGGCAATCGATGTCGTTAGTAAGGCAATTCGTCGTGGTCGTTCTGGTATTGCTGACCCGCGTCGCCCGATTGGTTCTTTTATCTTTATGGGGCCAACTGGTGTCGGTAAGACTGAGCTAGCGAAAGTCATCGCCCGCGAAGTATTTGGCGGCGAAGATTCGCTCATGAAAATCGATATGTCGGAGTTTGGTGAAAAGCATAATGTTTCGCGTCTCGTTGGCGCGCCGGCTGGCTACGTTGGCTATGACGATGGCGGTAAATTAACCGAGCGCATTCGTCGTCATCCATACTCTGTAGTTTTGTTTGATGAAATCGAAAAAGCCCACCCAGAAGTCTTTAATATTCTTTTGCAGATCTTGGAAGATGGCACTTTGACGGACGGCCAGGGCACAAAAGTAAAATTCAATAACACAATTGTAATTCTCACTAGTAACCTCGGCGCCGAGGAAATGTATCGCGAAAGCGAAATGGGCTTTACGGCTAAAACCAAGAAAGATGCAAAGGCGCTCGAGGCTGAACATGCCGCTAATGAAGCTGCCGCCATGAAGGCTTTGCGCAAACTAATGAAACCGGAGCTAGTTAACCGCTTTGACGGCATCGTGACTTTCAACGCGTTAACCGAAAAGAATGTTGAAAAGATTTTTGATAACATGATTGCTGAAGTCAAAAAGCGCTTAGCTACAAAATCGATTGGCCTCGAGCTTGATCCGGCAGTAAAGCAACATCTAATTGGCAAGGGCTACGATACGAAGAATGGCGCCCGCCCGCTTCGGCGCGCTATCGAAGACGAACTTGAAACCTTGTTGGCCGATAAAATGCTCGACGGCACACTTGATAAGGGCATGATTGCTAAAGTTAAGCTAAAAGATGATAAACTAGTATTTAGTATAGCTAAAGAGTAGTTTATCAAAATATGCATTCTCAAAATAAAACTAAGAAAAGCCACGCCAAGTTATTCTTGATGCTGGTTTTTCTGGTCGCGATTGCCGGCCTAGTATATGCCAAGTATGACTTCATGTATGATGTGGTGGTTGGCTTTAATTATGTCCCAGAAGAGGAAATCGCCGTCGTCATAGATAATATTGATTTAACCGGCGAGGGGCAGCGCATCCTCAAAGCTTCGCGCCCAGAGTTGCAATCGGCGGCAGATTTTAACAAAAATTGTCCGACAGTGAGTGCGCAAACCTCAACGCTCGGTTGCTATTATGCGCGCCAAATATATGTCTACGATATCGATAACGAAGAGTTAAAAGGTATCAAGGAGGCGGTTTTAGCGCATGAGCTACTACATGCAGTTTGGGAAAGAATGTCGGACCGCGAAAAAGCGCACCTCGAGCCGATTTTGCGCCAAGTCTACGATGATAACGAAGACGAATTGTCTGAGCATATGGGTAATTACGAAACGGAAGATTTCGTAGACGAACTTCATTCCGCCATTGGTACGCAATTGGACGTATCAAAGCTTGGCAGCGAGCTTCGCAATCATTATGCTGAGTACTTCAATGACTCGGCAAAAATCGTGGCGTATTTTAAGGGCTATGATGACATCTTGACTGGTCAACGCAAGGAGGCCGAAAAACTATACGCCGAGATTCAGGCTCGCAAAGCGGAAATTGATGCCCGCACAGCAACCTATCAACAAAACTTTGATCAGCTTAATGCGGATATTGATGACCATAATATCAGGGCAGGGCGAGGCTGTTCGACTCGTGAGGAATGTAACGTTCTTAATGAAGAGTATTATCAGTTAAATACGCGAAAAGATTTGCTAGACAATGAATATCAGGCCCTAGCTGACTATGTTGACGCCACAAATGAGTTAGTCGACCAATACAATGCCATGGTGGAGCACCTCGGCCAGTTACAGCAGAGCATTGATAGCAACGCCGAGAAATTACCAACGCCGGCCGAATTGACTAATTAGCACTCTTGACTTTCGAGTGCTAAAAATATATGCTAGATATATAGGAGGATTATGAAAGATTATTTAGTCCCAACTGTTGTTGAAGAAACTAATCGTGGCGAGCGCGCCTACGATATTTACTCTCGTTTATTAAAGGAGCGTGTGGTCTTTTTGGGAGATCAAGTTACGCCTGAGACTGCCAATATTGTAATTGCGCAGCTATTACATCTCGCCTACGAAGATCCAAAGAAAGATATCAAGCTTTATATTAACTCGCCTGGTGGCTCAGTTTATGACGGTCTCGCGATTATTGACACCATGAATTATATTGAGCCTGATGTGCAGACGATTGGTATTGGCTTACAGGCTTCAATGGGTGCTATGTTGTTGTCGTCAGGTGCAAAGGGTAAGCGCTTTGCTTTGCCGAATGCGCGCATCATGATTCATCAGCCAAGTTCTGGTACGGAAGGAAAAATTACTGACCAAGAAATCGCACTCAAAGAAGGCATTTACCTCAAGAAAGTACTCATCGACATGATGGCGAAAAATACCGGTAAAACCGCCAAAGAAATCGAAAAGGATATGGATCGCGACAATTGGATGTCCGCCGAAGAGGCGCAAAAATACGGTATTATCGACGAAGTAATTACGAAATAAAACTAAAGCAGGCCGACTGGCCTGCTTTTTTGTGGCATAAAAAACACCCAGCTCCGACCTGGGTGTCCGTAAAACTTATCCCTCTGTATCAATGATCGGCTCATCCGACCAGTTAAGTTCGGCGTCGATTGCAGCGTTTACCTCCGCAACTTTGTCGATTGGCGTAGTCAATACGCGTAAGCTACGATACATGACATCAAGCTCGTCACAACCAATGTAATAGACCTGGCGGTCTAATGCCATTAAGAAGATGAAGTCGGTCGCTGAATCGTAGTGCTCGGTCTCCTTCCAGCCGAAGCTAGTGCGCGAAATGAATGTATCATTGCCGCGAATCATGTCGCCATCGAAGCGGATGACGTACTCGAAATCTTCATTCGCAGTATATGGTACGTTCGGCGTAATGCGGATGGTCTCTTTGTCGACCTCGTAGTTTAAGCCAAGGTCGGCTAAAAACTTTTCAAGGTCAAGTATTGGACCGCTATTGCTGTCCGCGAAATAATAGTCAAGCGTACCCGCCTTTACCATATTCTGGTAGGCACTCTCCTTGTGCTGCATAGTCGTCTGTTCAATGTCGGGAGCGTGATAAACCTCCGGTTCACATGATTCGTCCAGGGCGGATTCATCCTCGGTCGCTGGTCCGCCACCGAAATCTTCGTTATTTCGAGCAATCGATTGGCAATCACCGTGCCAAGGCTCCTTAGGGGTAAGCTCAGTCTCGGTTTCTGCTGCCGAACTTGAGTTTCTGTAGGAAATGCTGCATGCGATAAAGGCGCACACAAAGCTTGCGATAATCGCAATAAGGATAAATGGTTTTTTCACTCTATCACCTCCATACACGAGCGCAAAATTCATCGAAATTAGGGATAAATTATCAATGAACTTTGCAAAACCAATTACAACAATCCAATTATACCACATATGGTTAAAAAAGTCAATGAAAAGCCGCCCGGTTAGGGGCGGCGTTTTGGGCATGACTAACACGCACTATCGTCTCTCAGGCGGATTGCGTTTTCATCGAACTCCTCCAGGATCTGGGCGATTTTCGCGAACATTGCCGGCGCATCCTTGCTGGGTGCATCGTTTTTGTATTTGCAGTTGTGCTCAACGCTTGCCCACAAGTCCATTGCCTTAGTGCGAATCTGTATCTCGACTGGCACCGACTTCGTAGTCTCGCAGAAGTAGACGTGGACCGAAATAATCAGATGCAGGCTACGATAACCATTGTCTTTCGGATTCTCGATGTAATCACGTTCTTCGAGTATCTCGATTGACGGTTGACGCACGAGAGCGTCGCGCACCCTATATACGTCGTCCTTGTAAAGCGTGATGATGCGAATACCAGCGATGTCGTGCATGGCGCGAATATCCTTCAGGCGCCCCGGCAGACCGCGGTCAGCACATTTATTCATGGCAGACTCGTAGGTCTTGATGCGGTGCTGGATGCCGGCGTATGGATTGCGGCTAGTGGTAGCGATCTCTGCCTCCCGTCGCAAGTTCTCGATGCGCGCTAGTACAATGCGCATCCCGCACTCGCAGAGAGCGGCATATTTGTCATACTCATCTTTTGTAAGTTTTTCTTCCATCTTACCCCTCCTTTGATGGGTGTCGTGCTTTGGATTTAACCAACCTTATTATTATATCATACTTTTAGCATAAGGTCAATACAGCATCGGATATATTATGCTTATGCTTGGGGTGATTTTTTCGCGTGATAAACTAGAGATATGGTAAAAGCAAAGTCGAGGTATGTTTGTCAGAATTGTGGCGCCAGTTTTGTAAAATGGGCTGGCCGTTGCGAGAATTGCGGCGAGTGGAACACGCTGTTAGAGCAGGCGCCCAGTGTTGAAACGGAGTCAAAAACTGCCTTATCGCGTGGTGCGGTTTCGGGCAAAAAACTGGATGCGGTCTCAATTAATACCATTGAGCCGTCCGACGCCGGCAGCCGTCTCTCGACTAGCTTTGCGGATCTTGATGCCGTTTTGGGTGGTGGCTTATTGCTGGGCTCGGTAAATTTATTAGCCGGGCAGCCGGGCATTGGTAAATCGACGCTCTTGATGCAGATTTGTGCTGCAGTCGCGGAGGGGCATCAAGTCTTATATGTCTCGGGTGAGGAATCGGCGGGGCAGGTTAAACTTCGCGCAATTCGCCTGGGGGCATCGTCCGATAAACTGCACTTCGCAAGCTCAACTTCCGGCAATGACATTGCTAAAACGATTGAGGGTGGAGAGTATGACCTTGTCATCGTCGATTCGATTCAGACATTATCGATGGCTGAAATTAGTTCGGCGCCTGGCACGGTGAGTCAAGTTAGTAACTGCGGCAATTTAATAATTCGTGCCGCCAAGACCAGCAATACGGCCGTCGTAATCGTTGGACATGTTACTAAAGATGGCACTTTAGCTGGCCCGAAAGTGCTTGAGCACCTCGTAGATGTTGTGCTGAACTTTGAGGGTGATCGTTATGGCGGCTTCAAGACCGTTCGCGCCGTCAAAAATCGCTTTGGTTCAACCAATGAAGTGGCGATTTTCGAGATGGCCAACAAAGGTTTAATTGAAGTAAAAAACCCGTCAGAGGCTTTATTGTCTGAACGCCAAAATACGGACGGCAGTATTATCATGGCGACAATTGAGGGGACGCGCCCATTACTGGTCGAAATTCAAGCCCTAGTCAATACAACAAACTTTGGCTACCCAAAACGCACGGCGTCCGGATTTGATATCAATCGTCTAAACTTGTTGATTGCCGTACTCGAAAAGCGCACCAAGCTCAAACTACAAGATAAGGATATTTTTATTAACGTGGTTGGTGGCATGCGACTAAATGACTCTGCGGCCGACTTAGCGGTCTGTATGGCGATTGCTAGCGCAGCGGCTGCGCGTAAGCTCGACGAAGAGGTAGTTGTATTTGGCGAAGTTGGTTTAGGTGGCGAAATTCGGAGTGTCACGGCGCCAGATCGCCGCATTGCGGAGGCTAAAAAGCTCGGTTTTAAGCATGCTATTGCGCCGGCTACTATCAAAGATAAATTTGTTTTGCCAGTCAAAGACTTACGTTCGGCGCTTGTAAAGTATATGAACAATAAGTAATCTTGCTTGCAAGATGGCCTAATCTGTGGTAAAATGACTGCAATATGATTACTAAAGATAACAAAGCCGAAGCGATCAAGAAGCTTGCTCGCAGCAAGAATGATGTTGGCTCTCCTGAAGTTCAGGTTTCCATTTTGACCGAACGCATCAAGGAAGTTACCGAGCATGTCAAGCAGAACAAGCACGATTACATGGCAAAGCGTGGCCTTATCCAAATGGTCGGCCAACGCAAAAAGTTGCTGAAGTATCTCGAAAAGACTGATTTCGAAAGCTACAAAGCAACCGTCGCTAAACTTGGTCTTCGTAAATAGTTACAACAAAAAGCACCCGCAAGGGTG
>Ga0256404_1008887_pt1 | contig 14762 bp, 12 predicted proteins | sample RumenRJG_01DNA_FD_185990 | JGI IMG/M metagenome (GOLD analysis project Ga0256404, IMG submission 185990) | Bovine rumen microbial communities from Lethbridge, Alberta, Canada - RJG_01 | ecosystem: Host-associated > Mammals > Digestive system > Stomach > Rumen | place: Canada: Alberta | collected...
GGGGATGGTCACCATGGAGAGCAGGTTGGTGAGGAGGGACAGCTTCGCCGCCATGCTGAGGTTGCCGTGGTAAGTCTCCGCCAGAACGGTGGTGACGCCGGGGACCGGCATGCCCATGATCACGGAAATGACAGACACGATCATGCGGTTCTGGATGGGGAGATGGGAGAGCACGGCGAAGAGCAGCAGCGGGCAGACGAGAAGCCGCGCCGCGGAGGCGGTCCAGGCGTCCCGGTCGCTGAACAGCTCCGCTCCGCGGTTCTGCCCGATGGCGATGCCGGTGATCAGCATGGAAAGGGGAGTCGTGATGTTGGAAAGGTGGGTCAGCGGGATCACAGCCGGCCCGGGGACGGGGATCCGCCCGAAATAAAAGATGAGGCTCAGGAGCACGGAGAAGTTGATGCCGGTAAAGAGGACCTTTTTGAGGGAAGGCCTGCCCGCCCGGCGCCCCTGTCCGCCGGCTGAGCCGGAACCTGAAACCGCACCTGCAGTACCTGCAGCACCGGCCGAATCACCCGCATCACCGGCCGAATCACCCGCATCACCCGCATCACCTGCGCCATCACCCGCGATGGCTATGGCGCCGATGGAATACACATAGATATTGAAGGTGATGTTGTAGATGACCGCCAGGGCAAGCCCCTCGGCGCCGAAGAGCGCGAGGCAGATGGGAAAGCCCATGAAACCGGTATTGGGATAGGCGCAGCCGTAGGCCCAGATGCCGCGTTTTCCTTCCGGCACCCGGAGAAGGCGGGCTCCCGCGCTGCCGAGAAGCTGCATCGCGGGAAAAGCGACGAGGCCGATGCCCAGGGTCAGGAGACTGTCCTGAATGAAGGAGGGATCGTACTCCTTTGTGGCGAGGGAAATGAAGATCGTGCAGGGAAGCGTGATCTTGAGGAGCAGCGTGGAGAAATAAGGCGATGCCTCTTTTGGAAGGATCCGGAGACGCGCTGCAAGGAAACCCGCGCCGATCAGGAGAAACAGACCGAGAAGATTGGAAAAGACGACCATGAAATCAAGATGCATTTGAAATACCTCCATGAGGGAGACGGAGAACCGTCTCCCGTCTCTTTTTTATACCAGACGGCTCCACTCTTTTGCGAAGCGCACTGCCTCGGCTACCAGAGGAGACTCGGAATCTTTTCTCCAGGCGACGCCCACATCCTTGATGATATCTTCCTTGATGCGCAGCCGGCGGATGCCGTCCAGCTGCCGGCCGGTAAATTCTTCTTCCGGAAACAGTGCGATGCCCATTCCGCCCTGCACCATATACATGGAGTTCGTGGGCTCACCGGAGCGGCAGACGATATTCGGCTCGAACCCGGCATTCCTGCAGGCATCCAGCACCAGCTCCGCCGCGACCTGCCAGGGCTGATGGAAAATGAAGCGCTCACCTTTAAGTTCCCGCATGCTGACACTGGCGGCATCCCTGACATCGCCCGCTTCCTCATCCCCGTCCAATGTGGCAGCGGCCGCCTGGTCTGCCCGGACCGCGAGGGGGTGGTCATAGGGGACGGCCAGCGCGTAGCGGTCCTGCCCCAGGTGCTCGAAAGCAAGCTGCGGCGGAAGGCCCTGCAGCGGAAGGTTCAGAAAGGCAAGATCGATCTTCCGCTCTGTAAGAAGATCACTCAGCTGGTAGGTCCCGAACTGGCGGATACTGAAGGAGATGTCCGGATAGGTGTGGACGAAGGCGGAGAGCATGGAACCGAACTCGATACACTGCAGGCTGGTGATGAGTCCGATGGTAAGAGACCCCTTGTGCATTCCCGCGTAAGCAGCCATCTGCTCCGACAATTCTTCCGTGCTGCGGAGGATCTCCCTGGCGCGTCGGACGAATTCTTTTCCCGCTTCCGTCGGGACAGCGCCTCTGGGATTCCGGTAGAACAGGCGCACGCCCATTCTCTTTTCCAGCCTTGAGATGAGCTGGGAAAGAGCAGGCTGCCCGACGTGGCAGACTTCCGCGGCCTGGCTGAAATTACCGCAGTCCGCGACGCTGACAATGTATTTCATGACGGTAAGATCCATAGTGCATCCTTTCTTCATTATTAATGGAGCCGGATAACTCTATTTTACAGGAAGGAAAGAGGATTGTCAGCGATGTTTCAGACGGTATTATCACTTTTGGTGATAACTGCTCTTATAAGGTACAATTGGATTTCCGGCACGGCTTTTTTTACAATATGACCAGAAAGCAGAAATGATCCGGCAAAGAGCAGGAGAGAAGCCGCTGAAAGCGGCAGCGATTCATGAACGAGAAGCGAAGCGGATTGCGAATGTCCGCTTTACCTGAAACAGAAGGCACAGGAAAGGAGACGGCATTATGGGAGCAAGTCGGTTCTACTTTACGGAGGATGACGTGAAGCGCCTGGAAGAGCAGGCGGTGCAGACACGTCAGGACATCATCTCAATGATCACAAAAGCAGGGGCGGGACATCCCGGCGGATCGCTCTCTGCTTCAGATATGATCACAGCACTGTATTTCCACGTTATGAACATCGATCCGAAGAACCCGAACTGGGAGGACCGGGACCGCTTCATTCTTTCCAAGGGTCACTCCTGCCCGGCGCTTTACAGCTGCCTGGCACGGCGGGGCTTCTTTGATCCGGAGGAACTGAACCACCTCCGTGAGTACGGCGCCATGCTCCAGGGCCATCCGGACATGCACACCACCCCGGGTATCGACATCAGCACAGGCTCTCTTGGAAACGGTCTGGCGGTGGCGGTCGGCACCCAGCTTTCCGCGAGAGTCCACGGAAAGGACTACATGACCTACTGTATGCTGGGCGACGGCGAGCTGCAGGAGGGTCTGGTATGGGAAGCTGCCATGGCAGCCGGACATCATGACCTGAACAACCTGGTTGCCATCGTGGACTGCAACGGCGTTCAGATCAACGGATGGGTCAACGACATCATGACGGTGGAACCCATTGGCGACAAGTGGAGAGCCTTCGGATGGAAGGTCGTGGAAGTGAACGGCCACAACATGAAGGACATTCTCACTGCGCTGCACACGGCAAAGACCATGCGCCATCCTGTAGTGATCCTGATGCGGACCGTCAAGGGCAGAGGCGTTGACTTTATGGAGGATGATTCCGGCTGGCACGGCAAGGCACCCAGCCAGGCAGAGATGCAGACAGCTCTGTCCCAGATCGAAAAAGGAGGTGTGGTCTGATGGCTAAGACAATTGCGGATCGTCATGTTTTCGGTAATGAACTTTGCGAGATCGGAAAGACCAGAAAAGATTTTGTGGTGCTGAACGCGGATACCAAGGCCTGCAACCTGGAAAAGTTCCAGGAGATGTTCCCGGACAGGGCCTTCACCATCGGTATCGCTGAGCAGGACATGGTGGCCACGGCTGCCGGCATGGCGACCTGCGGCGACAAGGTGTTCCTTTCCACCTTCGCAGTATTCGCGACCATGCGTGCCTGTGAGCAGGTCCGCACCTTCGTGTGCCATACCAACGCCAACGTGACCATCCTCGGCACCCACACCGGACTCCAGGTGGGCGGCGACGGCGCGACTCACGCAGCGGTCGAGGACATCGGCATCACCCGCACCTTCCCGAACCTGACCATCATCCAGCCCTCCGACGGCGTCTCCGCGAAGGCCCTGGCCCACGCGGCAGTGGATTTCAAGGGACCGCTGTATGTGCGCCTGCACAGGAACGCGGTGCCGGATTTCTATGATCCGGAGACCTTCAAGTTTGAGTTCGGCAAGGCCATCACCGTGAAAGAGTACGGCACGGACCTCACCATCATCTCCTCCGGCATCATGCTTCAGAAGTGCGCGGACGCCGCTGAACAGCTGAAGGACAAAGGCATCAACGTCCGCCTGCTGGATATGATGACCCTGAAGCCTCTGGATGAAGAAGCGGTCATTAAGGCTGCGAAGGAGACCGGTGCGATCCTGACCGTGGAAGATCACAGTGTGATCAACGGTCTTGGCGCCGCGGTGGCTTCCGTAGTCGTTCAGAACCAGCCGGTCCCGGTGAAGATCATCGGTATCCCGGACCGCTTCGGCGAGTCCGGAGATCCGGAGCTTCTTTACAGAGACTGCCATATGGATACGGCTTCCATCGTCGAAGAGGCGGCGAAGCTTGTTGAGAGAAAGAAAGCCTGACGATCAGCTGCAGGTAAACCGGAAGAATAGTCGAAGAGACGGAGGAAAAACGAAATGAAGAACCCGCATGTAACGATCCTGCAGACCAGTTTCGCAAAGCGTGACGATACGATCGTGTTTCTGAAGGAAAAGGTCCCGGGCGTAAAGGTGGAATTCATCACCGACAGCACCATCCTGGCGGACGTCCGCGCCAATGGCGGACCGACGAAGGCAGTGTATGACCGCATGAAGCTCTATGCGAAGGCGGCGGAGATCTCCGGCGCGGACCTGATCGTCAACTCCTGCTCCACTGTGGGTGAGGTTGCGGACGAGTACCGGAAGGAAGTCTCCATCCCGGTCATGAAGATCGAGGATCCCATGTGCCAGGAAGCGGCGAAGCTCGGAACAAAGTTCGCGATCTTCGGAACCGTCGAGACCTCCATGGGCCCGGTGGCAAGGATCATTGAGCGCCTGGTGGCAGAGCGCGGCGAAAAGGCCGAGTGCAAGCTGTTCGTGCAGAACGCGGCATGGGACGCACTGGTCGCCGGCCATCCGGAAGAGCACAACCGCATCCTTCTGGAGAACATCCGTAAACTGGATGAGGAAGGGTATGATGCCATCGTTATGAGTCAGGTGTCCATGAGAGCACTGCTCCCGGATCTCACCGACACGAAGACCCCGGTGCTCTGCAGCTTCTTCAGCGGCTACCAGGCCATCGCGGACAAACTGAACGAGATCGCTGCGGAGAAGTAAGACAGCATCCCGTACAGAAGTATCATCTCATACGTAAACATCATCCCATACAGAAGAATCGCCTGCCGCAGCATGATGCGGGCGGCAGGTGTTTTTTGACCCAAAAGAATCATATTATATAAGATGAGATAGTATAAAATGTTCTACCCGGTTCACGTAAAGCGGTTCATGGTAAGAGGTTCACGTAAAGCGGTCAGAAACAACCATAAACAATGTTAAAGGAAAAGGAGAAAAAGTCATGGGAAAAAAACTGGTTTCCGACCTGATGATCAACTACCTTGAGAGAAGAGGCGTCACCAAGCTCTTCGGTCTCTGCGGCCACACTGTCATCGGCATGCTGGACGCGCTGTCCAGAAGCGAGAAGATCGAGTACATCGGCTGCCGTCATGAGGCGATCGCATCCACCGCGGCGGACGGCTACGCCCGCGTCACCAACAAGGCTTCTGTAGTCATGTGCCACCTTGGGCCTGGCATCACCAACGTCATCACCGGTGTCGCAAACGCACAGCTTGACTCCATCCCCATGGTAGTCATCGCGGGTGATGTTCCCAGCTTCTATTTCGGACGCCACGCGCACCAGGAGCTGCAGCTTCACGAGGACGGCAATCAGTATGAGCTGCTTCGTCCGGTGGTGAAGCGCGCATGGAGGATCGACGATGTCGAGGCCCTTCCCATGATCATGGACCGCGCTTTCCGTCTGGCTGAGTCCGGCCGTCCGGGCCCTGTCCTGATCGACGTTCCCATGGATATGTTCTCCCGTGAGATGGACGAGGCACTGTGGGAGAGGACCTACAAGGAGAGTCACGAGACCGAGAAGGGCGGCATCTCCCAGAGCGCAGCGGCGAAGATCGCGAAGCGCCTGGTGGAAGCGAAGAACCCGGTGATACACGCCGGCGGCGGCATCCTCCTTGCCGAGGCTTCTGAAGAGCTGGCTGCACTGGCGGAGTTCCTGGATGTCCCGGTGTCCCGCACGCTGGCCGGCCAGGGCTGCCTCTCTGACCTGCATCCGCTGATGATCGGCCAGACCGGTTTCTGGGGCCTGGAGTTCACCCACTCCCTGACCAAGAACGCTGACATCATCCTGGCTCTTGGAACCCGTTTCGGTGAGGCGGACAGCTCCTCCTGGTATCAGGGCGTGACCTTTGATCCCGACGTGACCACCTTCCTGCAGATCGACATCGACCCGGCGGAGATCGGCCGCAACTATCCGGTGGAGATCGGCGCCTGCGGCGACCTGAAGATCGCGCTGCAGCAGGTACTTGAAGAAGTGAAGAAGATCTGCCCGGAGGGTAAGAACGATCCGGAGCTGAGAGAGAAGATCGCGAAGGCCAAGGCAGATTTCAAGAAGTGGAACAAGGAGATCTCCGAGGATTCCAGATTCCCGATGACCCCGCAGCGCATCCTGAAGGACGTGAAGGAAGTCATCCCGGAGGATTCCCAGATCTTTACGGATGTCGGCTGGAACAAGAACGGTGTTGCCCAGGAGTTTGACATCACCGTGCCCGGAAGCATTCATCACTCCTCCGGCCTTGCCACCATGGGCTTCGGGCCGGCAGCAGTCCTCGGCGGAAAGCTGGGCGCACCGGACAAGATCGCAATCAACCTGACCGGCGACGGCGGTTTCGGCATCAACGTCGCAGTCCTGGCAGCAGCAGTCGAGCACGGCATCGCCTGCACCTGGGTCGTCATGAACAACTCCCAGTTCGGAACCATCGCAGGCCTTGAGAACGCAAACTACAAGACCAAGTTCGGAACCCAGTTCCTGAAGGCCAACGGCGACAAGTATTTCATTTCCTACGCGAAGATCGCCGAGGACTACGGCGTCGAGTCTATCTGCGTGAACAGCGCCGAGGAATTCAAGCCGGCTCTTGAGAAGGCCATGCAGGCGAACAAGGAGGGCAGACCGTTCCTTGTGGAAGCCCCGATGGAGAACATCGTGGTGCCGACCCCGGGCTGCTGGAACATCAACGACATCTACAGCCCGAACGAGCTTGTCAAGGAAGGTAAGCTGGTGAAGAAGGAGAACGGCAAGTACGTCGCTCCAAGCCACGCAAAGAGCCACAACGCGAAGTAAAGATATCAAGTGTTTCTTCAGGAGTTTTCCTGATAAACAGCCGGAAAGAAGGCAGGGGACGGGTTTCATCCCCTGCCTAGTTGTATGATCGGTCTGTCAGCAGTCAGACTTTTCCGGCCGTTGGTGGACCGTTTAACCGGCTGTGGTCACGGAAAGGGGCAATTGAAAAAATGTGGACACAGTTTTTGGCGTTTTTTGGGCAAGTATGAAATAAGATGGGCGATGATTACTGATTTTGATTCCTTTTTGAAACTCTCAGATTTAAGCTTTAAAAGAAAATGCACACATTCTCACGAATGTGTGCATTAAATTTGTCTGAAGCTGTAAATTACCCAGTTCATCCGGCTCAAAGCTGGGTCCACAAAACTGAAAACAGCAGAAATATGACCAGTCCTCGATCCGCAGCACATTGTAAAGGAAGCATCTTCAATCCGGAGCACTTTACAGCGGCAGCATCACAGGCACGCGCTTCCGGTACAGGGCATATTCCCTGAAGCCGATCTCTTTCAGCAGCTCCGCGGTGCGGTCGAATTCATAGCCGACGAACCCGGGGACGTGGGCGTCGCTTCCCACGGTGAGGAGCCTGCCGCCGAGTTCGCGGTAGCGCTTCAGGACGTCTTCGCAGGGGTTCGGATGGCCGAGGCCGTATTTAAAGCCGCCGGTGTTCACTTCCAGGGCCTTGTCCTTCCGGATCAGGAGCTCCAGGATGGCGCTGATGATGTCTCCGTAGGTTTTAAAATCGTAAAACTGGTTCCTGTTGGGACCGTAGCGCACGACAAAATCGAGATGGCCGAGGGTGTCGAAGCAGTCATAGGCCTCAAGACGTTTCAGGGTCACTTCGAAGAAATGACGGTAGCGGGCAGCTTCTTTTTCCGGGGTGACGGCTTCCGCTTCTTCTCTGGAGGGGATGTGCCTCGACGCATGGATGTAGCGCTCATCGCTTCGCGACTCGCTGACATCCATTGCGAACCACTGGGGGTAGTAGACGTCGTAATGGTCCACGAAATGGATGGAGCCGATGATGAAATCGAAGGCGTCTCCGTAGAGCCTCATGACGTTTTCCGTGTCCTGCCGGGCGTGCAGCTGGAGGCCCAGCTCCACGCCAATGCCCATGTCGATCTTCCCGCGGTATTCTTCCCGGATCTCCCGGAGGGCAGGAATGTACCTGGGGAAATCCAGAAGGAAGCGGTCGTCCATTTCTCCCTTTTCGTTGGGGGCGTCCCAGTCATGGTGGTCGGTGATGCAGACCGCCTGCATGCCGAGGGCAATTGCCCGGTCGAGCTGGTCCCGGACAGGCGTTTCGCTGTCGCCGGAGAAACAGGTATGTAAATGACAGTCACAGATCATGGAGGATTCCTTTCTGAATTATAAAAAAGTCTTATCAGCACCGGAACGATTCATTATGAGGAACCTTGATTCGTTGCCCGGCAGCATGATAAACTGATAGTAATCGGTTTCAGATAAAAAGTCAAAGACAGAAGGAGTAGTAAACAATGCTGGAGCACGTTGGCAACTTATTTATGTTCATCGGCGGCCTCGGAATGTTCCTCTACGGCATGCACGTGATGGCGGACGGCATGCAGAAATCCGCCGGAAACAAGATGAAGGATTTCCTCGGCATGCTGACCGGGAACCGCTTCATGGCGGTCGGGATCGGTGCGCTGATCACTGCGATCATCCAGAGTTCCGGCGCCACGACGGTCATGGTAGTCGGTTTTGTCAGTGCCGGCCTGATGACGCTGTCCCAGGCAGTGGGCGTGATCATGGGTGCCAATATCGGTACCACCATCACCGCATGGATCGTGTCCCTGAGCCAGCTGGGCGACTCCGCGGCGCTGCTGAATCCGCAGTTCTATGCGCCGCTCCTGGTGGGTATCGGCGCGCTGATCATCATGTTCGCGAAATCGAACAAGAAGCAGAACATCGCTGAGATCATCATCGGTGTCGGCCTTCTGTTCCTCGGACTGAAGTCCATGAGCGGCGCCATCAAGCCCTACACGGACGCACCCATCTTCTCCATTGTCTTTACGACCCTGGGCTACAATCCGATCCTCGGCATTCTGGCAGGTGCGGTGATCACCGCGCTGCTCCAGAGCTCCTCGGTCTCCGTCGGTATCCTGCAGACGCTGGCGGTCAACGGCCTGGTCGGAACGAACGCGGCCGTGTTCATCACCCTCGGTGAAAACATCGGTTCCTGCGTCACCGCGCTGCTCTCCGCCATGGGCGGCTCCAGGACAGCGAAGCGGGCGGCTACGATCCATCTTTCCTTCAACGTGATCGGCGCCATCCTGTTCGGCGTGATCTGCACCGTATTGTTCATGGTGCGTCCGGACATCGCGGGCCACAAGATCACCCCGGTGGAGATCTCCCTGTTCCACACCGGCTTCAAGCTGACTATGACGGTCCTCCTGTTCCCCTTCGCGGAGAAGCTGGTGGATCTGTCCGGATTCCTGATCAAGGAGACCGAAGCGGACAGACTGGCGGCGGAAGCGGAAGGCAGTATTCTCCATCTGGATCCCCGTATCTTCGAGCAGCCCTCCATCGCAGTGGTGGCTCTTTCCAACGAAGTGGTGCGCATGGGCGAAATGGTCCTGGAAAATGTGCGGCGCGCGGTCAATGTGTGCTTCAGCCGGGATGAGAAGGAGATCGAAAAGGTCTTTGAAGTGGAGAAGCGCGTCAACCGCATCAACAAGGAACTGACGGAATATCTGATCCACGCGAACAATCTCTCCCTGAACAACCGGCAGAAGCTGATCGTTGCCAACCTCTTCAACTCCCTGACAGATATCGAGCGGAGCGGCGACCACGCGGAGAATATCACGGAGCAGGTCCAGCTCCTGATCGAACGGAACCAGGAGTTCTCGGAGCTGGGGCACAATGACCTCCTGGAGATCACTGCCGCGGTGGATGAAGCCTTCGACGGAGCCATCCAGGCGAGAAAGACCGGCAGCAAAGAGATCGCCGCCCACGTCGGGGAATGTGAGAACAAGGTCGACCAGCTGAGAGACGACCTCAAGATCCGGCACATCGACCGCCTCTCCAGAGGAGAGTGCGACCCGGCCGCGGGCATCGTTTTCATCGAGATCGTGGACAATCTCGAGCGTATTTCCGACCACGCGGAAAATCTTGCGCAGTATGTGCTGAAGGAGCTTGGCTGAGCCCTTGCTTTTTCAGGAGGATTCCAGTAAAATATGGTTAAATGTTCAGTAGCCTGACGACCCGGAAACGGGACGGTCCGGAGCAGGCCCAGGTCTGCATTACTGCACAGGTACTTTAATACTCTTTACAAATAAGAGTCACAGGAGGATAAGACAATGGTAAAAGTTGCTATTAACGGTTTCGGACGTATTGGCCGCCTTGCTTTCAGACAGATGTTTGAGGCAGAGGGATATGAGGTCGTCGCGATCAACGATCTGACCAGCCCCAAGATGCTGGCTCACCTGCTGAAGTACGACACCGCACAGGGCGGCTTCGCCGGCAAGTTCGGCGAGGGCAAGCACACTGTTGCTGCGACCGAGACCGGTATCGTTGTTGACGGAAAAGAGATCACCATCTACAAGGAAGCAGATGCGAAGAACCTTCCGTGGGGCCAGATCGGTGTTGATGTCGTTCTGGAGTGCACCGGCTTCTATACCTCCAAGGAGAAGGCTTCCGCTCACATCGCAGCAGGCGCAAAGAAGGTCGTTATCTCCGCTCCGGCAGGAAATGATCTTCCCACCATCGTTTACAACGTCAACCACAAGATCCTGACCAAGGATGACACTGTTATTTCCGCAGCTTCCTGCACCACCAACTGCCTGGCTCCGATGGCAAAGGCTCTGAATGACTATGCTCCGATCCAGTCCGGTATCATGAGCACCATCCACGCTTACACCGGCGATCAGATGATCCTTGACGGCCCGCAGAGAAAGGGCGACCTCAGAAGATCCCGCGCAGGCGCCTGCAACATCGTCCCGAACAGCACCGGCGCTGCAAAGGCTATCGGCCTTGTCATTCCGGAACTGAACGGCAAGCTCATCGGCTCCGCTCAGCGTGTCCCGACCCCCACCGGCTCCACCACCATCCTGGTTGCTGTCGTTAAGGGCAAGGATGTCACCAAGGAAGGCATCAACGCAGCAATGAAGGCAGCTGCTACCGAGTCCTACGGCTACACCGAGGACGAGATCGTCTCCTCCGATATCATCGGCATGAAGTATGGTTCTCTGTTCGATGCTACCCAGACCATGGTCAGCAAGGTCGACGAGGACACCTGGCAGGTTCAGGTCGTTTCCTGGTATGACAACGAGAACTCCTACACCAGCCAGATGGTCCGCACCATCAAGTACTTCGCTGAGCTGGATGCCAGCCTTCAGGACTGATTAAGAGCGACTCAGAGAGGGTCCGGTCTTTAGGACCGGACCCTCTTTTTTCAACAATTCAGCACCGGGGGCTGAATCATTAAGAAGGAGAAAATCTATGCTGAACAAAAAGAGTGTTGAAGACCTTAAGAACATTCAGGGCAAGCGCGTCCTGGTCCGCTGCGATTTTAACGTCCCGCTGAAGAACGGCGAGATCACCGACGATACCCGTATCGTCGCTGCGCTTCCGACCATTAAGAAGCTTATCGAGGGCGGCGCGAAAGTCATCCTCTGCTCTCACCTCGGCAAAGTCAAGAACGGGCCGAACGAGGGCGAATCCCTGGCACCGGTCGCAAAGCGCCTGTCCGAGAAGCTCGGCAAGGAAGTCGTCTTTGTTTCCGATTACAACGTCACCGGCGAAGCTGCGACCAAGGCAGTCGCCGAGATGAAGGACGGCGATGTGGTCCTCCTCCAGAACACCCGCTTCCGCGGCAAAGAAGAGACCAAGAACGGCGAAGAGTTCTCCAAGGAACTGGCTGACCTGGCTGACGATTATGTCTGCGACGCATTCGGCTCCTCCCACAGAGCCCATGCTTCTGTCGCCGGCGTGACCAAGTTCATCACCGCAAAGGGCGGCACCAACGCAGTCGGATACCTGATGCAGAAGGAGATCGATTTCCTGGGCAACGCAGTCGAGAACCCGGTCCGTCCCTTCGTCGCGATCCTGGGCGGCGCAAAGGTCGCTGACAAGCTGAACGTCATCAACAACCTTCTTGAGAAGTGCGACACCCTGATCATCGGCGGCGGCATGGCCTACACCTTCCTGAAGGCACAGGGCAAGGGCATCGGCCAGTCCCTGGTCGACGACAGCAAGCTCGACTACTGCAAGGAGATGATGGAAAAGGCGGAGAAGCTCGGCAAGAAGCTGCTGCTCCCGATCGACACCACCATCGCAAAGAGCTTCCCGGATCCGATCGACGGACCGATCGAGGTCAGTGTCGTCTCCTCCGACGCGATCCCGGACGATATGCAGGGCCTGGATATCGGACCGAAGACCGCAGAGCTCTATGCTGACGCAGTGAAGACCGCGAAGACCGTGGTCTGGAACGGACCGATGGGCGTGTTCGAGAACCCGACCCTGGCTGCAGGAACCATCGCAGTCGCGAAGGCTCTGGCGGAGACCGAGGCGACCACCATCATCGGCGGCGGCGACTCTGCGGCGGCAGTCAACCAGCTCGGCTTCGGCGACAAGATGAGCCACATCTCCACCGGCGGCGGCGCTTCCCTTGAATTCCTTGAGGGCAAGGAGCTTCCGGGCGTCGCGGCAGCGGACGATAAGTAATTAGATCAGAAGCCATGTAAACAATCTGCAAGTCAGAGATTAAGAAGGAGAGTGATTCCCATGAGCAGAAAGAAAATTATCGCCGGCAACTGGAAAATGAACAAGACTCCGTCCGAGGCAGTGGAACTGGTCAAGACCCTCGCTCCGCTGGTCCAGAATCCGGAAGTCGATGTTGTCTATTGTGTCCCGGCGATCGACATCATCCCCGTCAGGGATGCTATCGCAGGCTCCAACGTGCATCTTGGCGCGGAGAATGTCTACTTTGAGGAGAGCGGTGCATTCACCGGCGAGATCTCCCCGGCAATGCTGAAGGACGCTGGCGTTGAGTACGTCATCATCGGCCACTCCGAGAGAAGAGGCTACTTCGGCGAGACCGATCAGGACATCAACAAGAAGCTCCTGAAGCTCCTTGAGCACGGCTTCAACCCGATCGTCTGCTGCGGCGAGTCCCTTGAGCAGAGAGAGTCCGGCATCACCATGGACTGGATCAACATGCAGATCAAGATCGCTTTCCAGGGCGTGACTGCAGATCAGGCCAAGGGCGTTGTCATTGCTTACGAGCCCATCTGGGCTATCGGAACCGGCAAGACCGCTACCACCGCTCAGGCTGAGGAAGTCTGCAAGGGCATCCGCGAGACCATCTGCGGCCTCTATGACGAGGCGACCGCAGCTGCGATCCGCATCCAGTACGGCGGCTCCATGAATGCGAAGAACTGTGCAGAGCTCCTGGCTGAGCCGGACATCGACGGCGGCCTGATCGGCGGCGCAGCGCTGAAGCCCGACTTCGGCACCATCGTGAACTACAACAAGTAATTTTCTAACTGTTCAGCATCCCGAGTCTGGGATGCTGAACAGTTATCAGGTACCGAACAGTTACTAAATAAAAACAGAAAACCGCGTCACGGGATTCCGTGACGCGGCTTTTTTCTGATATTCAGTTTGTCTGTTGTCTTTTCCGCCGGGATCAGTTCTCGTCGCTGCCGGTGCTGTCATCCGATGCGGAAGCATCATCCCCGGACTCATTGTCTGCGGAAGCATCGTCCCCGGTTTCAGTCTCTGCAGCATCATCCGCGGCGGCTTTCTCCGAAGCATTATCCGCCCCGGCACCTTCTTCCTTTTTTTCCGCTTCTTCTCCGGACGCCTCCTGCTCATCCTCTGCAGATCCGTCTCCCTCTGCAGATCCGTCTCCCTCTGCGGACCCGTCTTCCTCCGCAGCTTCGTCCTCTTCCCCGAAGTCTTCTTCCTCTTCGAAGTCGTCTTCTTCGTCTTCTTCGAAGAGCTGGCTGTAGACTTCCTCTGCCAGAGCGTCCACATAGCCCTGGTCCGCGAGATCGTACTGGGTGACGTAGATGTCCTGGATGAGGGCGATGCGCTTCAGCGCCAGGACCTCATCCTGCAGTTCCCCGTTTTCGCGGGTGACGATCTCATCGATCTGTTCCGGGGTGTAATTTTCCAGGAACCACTTGATGAGCTGCTCTGTCACCTCGGTTTCTTCCTTGATCTGTCCTTTGACGGTCTTCGCGTCTTCGCCGGTCTTCCAGGCGATGAAGAGAGATACAGCAGCCAGGACAGTGAACATCAGCTTCAGGATAATGTTCACCGGGAGGATTCCCGCCCAGCTGGCCACAGCCAGAATGATCAGGGCAGCCCCGACGATCCAGAAGGCGGAGGCGGAACTCTTCAGGTCCTCATAGCGCTCGGCGCGGGTCACGTACACCGTGGGTTCCGGAATGGCGCCGCGGTGACGGCCGCGGGTCTGCTGCTCCGCTTCCTCCATGGCCTCCTTCATGGCTTCTTTTTCTTCTTCAGTCATGGATTCCAGCATTTCACGGCGGCGGTCTTCCTCCGCTTTTGCTTCCTCTGCTTCCCTTGCGGCCTTGCCCTCAAAATATTTGTCTTTGTCGACGAGGATCTTTCCGCAGTCGGTGCAGGTCTGCACGCTGTCAATGAATTCCATGTCGCAGTCTGGACAGTATTTCATAGTTTTTGCTCCTGTGGATGATGGTTAAAATATGTCCGGAGGGGCTTCGCCCCTTGGCCACCGCATTTTTATGTAAATCAGTATAGAGCATCTGCTCCGGATTTTCAATATTGACTGTTTTTCGGCGGGCGGCGGTGATATACTATCGGAGAACTTTCTTAATGCTTATGGCAGGAG
>Ga0256404_1008888_pt1 | contig 14762 bp, 13 predicted proteins | sample RumenRJG_01DNA_FD_185990 | JGI IMG/M metagenome (GOLD analysis project Ga0256404, IMG submission 185990) | Bovine rumen microbial communities from Lethbridge, Alberta, Canada - RJG_01 | ecosystem: Host-associated > Mammals > Digestive system > Stomach > Rumen | place: Canada: Alberta | collected...
AGGCATACTCGCATCCGCTCAGGGCATGAGCCGCAGCTGCCTCCGAAATGTCCTTCAGCAGCGCACCGGCACCGGCTATGATCTGGTTGCCCTGCACCCGTATATAGGACATCGGCTCGCCGAACTTCACGACTACTCCGCGTATGCCATGGTCGCGCACGAGCACATTCGAGCCATTGCCAAGAATGGTCAGCGGCAGGCCGAATACATGCACGAGGTGCAGTACCTGCTGCGTCTCCGCCAGCGTGGCCGGGAATATGACGCAGTCGGCCGGCCCTCCGATCTGGAATGTGGTCTGACGCCGCATCGGCTCATCGACCAGCACCTGCTCCGGCTGCAGAAAGCCCCGGCAGGCATCTACGAACTGTTTATCTATCACGAAATTATCCCCCAAATAATCAAATGCTTGCTGTCCCCAATGCCGCCTCCAAACGGCACCACGAATCATATCGGGCTGCTGGAATGCAGGCCGCGGCCATGGCCGGTCAGGCCGGGAAAGCCGTTCTGGCGCAGAGCTTCGTAGGCCACGATGGCCGCCGAGCTCGACAGATTCAGCGAGCGGGCCTCATGGATCATCGGTATGCGCACGCATTCGTCCCAATGCGCGGCCAGTATGTCCTCCGGTATCCCCTTCGACTCGCAGCCGAAGACGATGATATCCTCCGGCGTATAGCTGATTTCGCTATAGGCACGCGGCCCTTTCGAGGACAGATAGTAGAAATGGTGCCCCCGGTAGCGCTCGAGCACCTCGCTGAAATCATCATGATAATGTACGGACAGGAACTGCCAGTAGTCGAGCCCGGCCCGCTTCAGATGCTTGTCATCGGTCGAGAAGCCGAGCGGCCGCACGAGATCGAGCTCGATGCCCGTAGCCGCGCACAAGCGCGATATATTACCGGTGTTGCCGGGGATCTCCGGCGCGATAAGTACTATATGCAAATCAATCGTCTCTTCTATGCTCTAATCATTTCCGGCTGGCAAAGTCCAGTACGGCCTGCGGCATGTCGGCCGGTGCCACGACATCCTTGTGGCGGATCTCTTTGTGACGCAGCGAGGACAGCCCCTCGGGAGCCGGCGTACCGCTGACGACCTGCAGCCGGTCGAGTATCGCGAAATCGTCCAGCCCCTCTACGCTCTCGCCGAGCGCCGGCAGGACACTCACGCCGAATTTGTACGGGCTGGCCGTCGATACGACGACGAGCGGCGTAGCCGTGTCGCCAGTCGCCTGGCGATAGTGCTCAGCGACCTCCCAGGCCACGGCCGTATGAGTGTCGGGGACATAGTGATAGCTCTGGAACGCCCGGCCGATGAGTGCCCGCGTATCATCGTCGCCGACCCAGTCCGCCCAGAATACTTTCTGGATATCGGCCAGCACGTCGGCGCCGACATCGTAGCGGCCCGTCGCAGCGAGCTCCTGCATCCAGCCCGCGACGCGTGCGGCATCGCCTGTCACATGATACAGCAGACGCTCGAGATTGCTCGATATGAGGATATCCATCGACGGCGTGATCGTCTTGTGGAACGCGCGGTTGCGGTCGTACACGCCCGTGCGCAGGAAATCCGTCAGCACATTGTTCGCGTTCGAGGCGCAGATGAGCTTGTTCACGGGCAGTCCCATGCGCATCGCATAGTAGCCGGCGAGGATGTCGCCGAAGTTGCCGGTCGGCACGCAGAAGTTTATCTTCTGTCCCGCCTCGATGCTGCCAGCAGCCAGCAGGTCGGCATAGGAGCTGAAATAGTAGACGATCTGCGGCACGAGACGGCCCCAGTTGATCGAGTTGGCCGAGGACAGCTTCACCCCTTGCTCCGCGAGCCGGGCTGCGATGTCCGCATCGCCGAAGATGGCCTTCACGCCGCTCTGGGCATCATCGAAGTTGCCGGTGACCGCCGTGACATTCACGTTGCTGCCAGCCTGCGTCAGCATCTGCAGCTGCTGGATATGGCTGACACCGCCCTGCGGATAGAAAACCATGATCTTCGTCTGCGGCACGTCGCAGAAGCCCTCGAGAGCAGCCTTGCCCGTATCGCCTGAAGTAGCGACAAGTATCAGAACATCGTCCTTCTCGCCCGTCTTCTGCAGGGCCGTGCTCATGAGCTGCGGCAGCAGCTGCAGAGCCATATCTTTGAAAGCACTTGTCGGCCCATGCCAGAGCTCGAGTACGGCGAGATTGCCCGCCTCCAGCACACGCGTCGGTGCGCGGCGCTCCGTGTCGAACTTCCCGCCGCCATAGGCCCGCTCCACGCAGCCCTTGATTTCGTCAGCCGTGTAGTCCGTCAGGAACAGGCCCAGCACACGGGCAGCGCGCTCCTCATAGGAGAGCGGCACGAGTCCGGTGATGAAGTTCATATCGACTGCCGGAACCGAGTCGGGCACGAACAGGCCGCCATCACTGGCAATGCCCTTTATGATAGCCTCAGCTGAGGAAAGGTTGGCGGCTGCGCCGCGAGTGCTTTGATACTGCATTGAGCTTCCTCCTAAATCCATATGCCATGTTTCATATACCATATTTTAGCTTTTACATTTCTTTATATCATGCTAAAATTAGACTATCATGATTTACAGCGGGTCCGAACCCTGTCGGCTGCAGACCTGCCTTCAAGAACAGTCTTCACCATTATAACGCACCAGCCCGGATTTTACCATAGGTAAATGCCCCCCACATGCGTTTCCAGTGAGGAAATCCCAGAAAAACAGTCAATTCTTTGCGAGGTGTTCATTTTGCTGAAAATTGCTTTAGGACAGATCGAAGTCGTACCGGGACATCCCGACCGCAACACGCAGAACATACTGGACCATATAGCGGCTGCCAAAGAAGCCGGTGCCGATATCGTCATATTCCCGGAGATGGCCGTCCCCGGCTATCTGCTCGGCGACACATGGGAACAGACCTCTTTCCTGCGCGACTGCGAGAGCTACGGCTGCGACATCATCGCCGCGGCACAAGGCATCGTCGTCATGTTCGGCAATGTCGCCATCGACTGGGACAAGAAGAACAACGATGGCCGCGTGCGCAAATACAATGCGTTCTTCACGGCGCAGGACGGCCGCCTCGTCCAGCCGGACAACATGCCCTATCCCTACGCGATCAAGACGCTCATGCCGAACTACCGCGAATTCGATGACACGCGGCATTTCTTCAGCCTGCAGAAACTGGCCCGCGAGCTCTCCACGACGCCCGAAAGCCTCATCTCGCCGGTGACACTCACCATCCGCGGCCAGCGTTGCCGCATCGGCTGCCTCATCTGCGAGGATGCCTGGAGCGAGAACTATGAGATGTCACCTTTCGCCATGCTCGCAAAGCAGCGCGGCATCAATCTCTATGTGAACATATCCACCTCGCCGTACACGCTGGGCAAGAACGAGCGTCGCAACAAGCTGTTCGGAGCCCATGCCCGGCGCGCAGGAGTACCGCTCGTCTATGTCAACTGCATCGGCCTGCAGAACAACGGCAAGACCATATATACATTCGACGGCTCCAGCACGGCCTACGATGCGGACGGCCGGATCGTACTGTCCGTCCCCCAGTACGAGGAACAGATGCCCGTCATCGAGCTCGACGCCCTGCAGGCCGGTGCCAGCCCGGCCGCCGCTGTTCCGGCCGAATCCGAGACTGCTCATATATATGAGGCCCTGCACTACGGCATCAAGCATTTCCTCGCCGATATCCATATGCGTCGCGTCGTCATCGGCATATCGGGCGGCATAGACTCCGCCGTGGCTGCCGCCCTCTACGCGACGATACTGCCACCAGAGGACCTGCTGCTCGTAAACATGCCGAGCGTGTTCAACTCCGAGACGACCAAGGGGCTGTCGGCCCAGCTTGCCCGGAACATCGGCTGCGAATACATGATCGTCCCGATCCAGGAGTCCGTTGAGCACACCGAGTCCCAGCTGCAGCAGGCGCCTATGACGCTGCTGCAGAACGGCCAGGAGTCGCATCTCGAGATATCGTCGTTCACGCTCGAGAACATACAGGCCCGCGACCGCTCGTCGCGCGTCCTGGCCGGAGCTGCCGCAGCCTTTGGTGGTGGCTTCACCTGCAACGCGAACAAGGCAGAGACGACCGTCGGCTACTCGACGCTCTACGGTGACCAGTCGGGATTTCTCTGCGCACTGGCCGACCTCTGGAAATACCAGATCTATGCGCTGGCCCACTATCTGAACGATGTCGTATACGGCCGCGAAGTCATCCCGCAGGGCATCATCGACATCGTGCCGAGCGCCGAGCTCTCGAACGCCCAGAATGTCGACGAGGGCAAAGGCGATCCACTGAAATACCCCTATCACGACTTCCTCTTCCGCGCTTTCGTCGAACGCTGGCAGAAAGCCGCCCCGGAGGACATCCTCGAGTGGTATGCCGCCGGCACGCTCGAGGAAAATATCGGCTGCGAGCCGGGTCTCGTCAAGCAGTATTTCCCCACGGCCAGCGACTTCATCGCCGACCTCGAACGCTGGTGGAACCTGTTCACCGGCATGGCCATCGCCAAGCGCATCCAGGCCCCGCCGATCCTGGCCGTCTCCCGCCGCGCCTACGGCTTCGACCACCGCGAAGCCCAAAACGGCCCCTACTACACCCGCCGCTACCGCGAGCTGAAAGCGGAGCTGTCTAAAGAGGCGTGATCCATACAAGACGATTATAATAAATAAGCAGCCATGATGCTTTGCGGGCATCATGGCTGCTTTTGGTATATGGTATTTTCCAGGGGGTAACAAAAGAGATTAGGGGTTAGGTTTTAGGGATTGGGTAAAATAGAAGAATTATTTTTACAGTGAGTTAGAACTTATTACTTCGCAGTCACGTAGTGGACAGCTTCGTCGTTGTTGATGTTCTTACCGCAGTACTTCATAAGGGCGCGGAAGAATGTCGCGGAGCGGTTGACGCGCTGGATGGCCTCCTCGTGCGTCAGCTCGCGGTTTTCCTTGCGCATGGTCTGAGCCAGATTGTAGGACTCGTTCGCGATCTGCAGCATATAGTCGATGATCTGGTCCTCGTTCTCGAACTTCACACTGTCATCGACCGTCATCTCTTTCGTGATGAGCGGCACACCGTCGACATCCCATTTCACATCGCTGTGGTTCAGCGTCTGGTCGACGTTCAGATGATGCTTGCGGTTAAAGTCGTCATAGACGGACATGTGCAGTGGCTGCGAGAGATCGCCGCAGTAGTGGCCGAGGATGGCGTAGTCATAGTCGTCGAATTTGCCCATCTCGGTGTAAGCCTTCGACTTGCGCGTAGCATTGATGATGGCGCCAAGTATCCAGCCGTCCGGAGCGTCGTCGCGGCTCATGCCGATCATCTCGAGCTGCTCCTCGACGTCCTTGCGTGTTGGCGGCTTCGAGGCATCAAAGAAATGACCCTGACCGTCGTTCTTTTTCAGCTTGTTGATACCAGAGACTGCCTTCGCGACATCCGGTGCGCAGGCATTCTGATAGCTCGAAAGACCTGCCGCACGCTCGATCGCCATATGCGTCTGGTCCGTCCAGGCCTCCGCCGTCAGCGGAGCCAGCGACAGCGTGCCAAACGAAGCCAGCATAGCCGGGATAATCAAAAGCTTGGATTTTTTCCCGAATTTCATAACATCATACTCCTTATTTCGATACTTCCCTCAGGGAGGCCTATATATCCCAGCCGTCCCCACAGGAGAAGGGGAACCGCGCTAGCGGTGGATGAGGTCGGCCAGCGCACCCCCTTCCTTATAGGATCTGCCTTGAAGGGATGGGATTAACGAAGCTTGAACGACATCTCAGCAACGACCAAATTGCTCCATTTGCCCTTGTCATATCCATCCGAGCCTTTGTCCTTCATACGTCCAACAGAAATATCCGCCGCAAGGCCTTTCTTGAATGTGTGGCCATACGTGATACGCCAGCCCTTATAATCGTCTACAAACGTCGGATTATGCGAAATCGTAGCACGTTTGCCAAGATCCTGATACTTCACCGACCAGACATTAGTACCTGGTTTGCAAACCGGCAAGCCTGAAGTCATATCACTTGTAGGACCAGTAAAGGCTTCCACATACCAACCCTTACGAGCGGCATCTATGTTACTTGAAGCCCCATTCAGATTGTGCGCATACTCTCCCTGGAACGTTATGCCAGGCGTCTTTGCTTTCATACCAAATGAAATTATCTCATTACGATAATACTTATCCCTGTTTTTATAAGATGTAGACGTCTTACCATTTTTCACATCGACCTTCTGATATGCATAATCTGCAGCATCCTTTTTAGCGGCTTCCTCGGACATGCCTTTTTTAATGTCTTTTTCATATCTTTTATTATAATAATCATCCAATTTAGCTAAATCACTTTTGGTAAGCTGTATATAAGAATTGCTATTCGTAGAGGCGCTGGATGCAGAAGCCTTGTCATACGCATACAAGAAGGAAAGTTGCACATTCTTCGCTATGCCAAGATCCGCATCTAAAGCCATCAAACGATCACCGCTCTCGCGATCTCCATAGTAAATCGTAGCATTGGTCGGTTCCCACCAATTGCCGAACGAAAGCTGTCCGCCCGTCAGATTACCGGTTGAATTGAATACCATCCCCTGGCCCATATAGCCGCCCTTCTTACCGACTACAAGCGTCATTGGCACTTTAGCCGCTTTAGGCATTTTCAACTGCATATAAGTCTGATCGAAAAAGGTACCTTTTTCATTAGTATTTTTAACATAATCGCTGTAAGCATCATAGCCACTATGCAGGCGGGTATGGAACGATACATTCTTATCGATATTATAGCTCAATACGACACGCGTGTAGTTATTCCAATAGTTATCCTTCTGACGACCATTCTTATCGTTTGGCGCATATCCAAGTATCCCATGTGGGTCATGCCTATAACCATAAACACCATTGAGCTCGAGACGGAACTTATCCGAAATCTCGGCGCTGGCGTTCTGCGGGGCTACCATCTGGGCACCAGCGGAGAGGCCGAGCATGAGGGCCATAGCCAGGGATACTTTTGCTGACTTTTTCATTTTATATCTCTCTTTCTCTACATGTGATCTATGCTGTGCTCTCTACTTCACAGCATAGCCTTGCGAATCATCATCTCAGCGGGACGGCTTTATCTATTATTTCTGCTCATTTCCCGGCTGAGTGGTCTTATCCTGTGCGGTCTTCATCGGGCGCCAGGTGCGGAGCGACTGTTTGCGTACTTCGCTCTTCTGCTCCGGCGTCAGACCCCAGTACGAGCCGAACTTGCCATCTTTCTTCAGGGCTGGCTCCCAGTCGCCGTAGGTCGGATTCGGGAAGACGATGAAGCGCTTGCCGAACTCGGCTTTGTGCTGGTCAACGAGAGCATTGCGCTCGACCTGACCTTTGTGATACGTGCCGATGGGGAGATCGCCGGCGTTGTCGCCCATGAATACGACGACATCGTAGTTCTTCATGACTTGGTCGAAACGAATCTGCTTGTCGCTGCTATCCGTCTTGAATATCATGTGCTTGGCGTCAGCCTGAGGGAAGCCGATGGCTTTGAAGTTCCGCATGGAGCCAGCGAGATGATCCTTCACATTGCGGTTCGAAGCATAGAAGATTTCCACACCCAGCTTGTCGACTGCCTGCAGGTACTCAGCGGCACCCGGCATCGCTCTGGCTACGCCGGCATCGCACCATTCTTTCCAAGTGGCGCTGCTGTAGCTGTTGCCCGTACCGATCAGACCAGCTTCGAATGCGCTGTTGTCGAGGACAGTCTCATCTGCATCGAGGACGATGGCCAGCGGCTTGTCGCCCTTCTTGTGCGCCTTCACTGCTGCCTGTACGCGCTCGAGAGCGACATTGTAGGCCTGATAGCAGAGCTCGCGGTACTCGGCCGAGTTCTGCATCCAAGCAGCAGCCATGATCATCTCATCATTGATGTCCTGCTGCGTATAAGCGGCAGGCGCCTCAGCTGCATAAGTAGCCGCAGCCGGCGTCGTTACGAGCGTCAGACCGAGAGCTACTGCGGCCAGCAGGCCTTTCTTTTTTGACAGTAGATTCATTCTTTCTCCCCCTCTACATCATACCAGCCTCAGCGGCCGGCCAGGCACTACTTCTCTCCGGCAGTGCCACATCTTTTGGCAATACAGCATCATCTGATTACTTATTCGCATGAATTACTGATAGGATAGCTGGTCGCACGCAGAAACAGTTTCCATGTTCCCTGTCCCCGGGACCAGAGCTATTCCGTTCACGCATATCGCACAGAGTTTTTTTAAAATACGCTGTGGCTTTTCTAAGTTTTTGTATTGTATTGCCTTACAGTATTTATCATATATGATTCGGGTTCTGTAAAAAAGGACACGTGACCATTATTGTCCTGTTTAATTCAAATTTTGCATATTTTTTACAATGGTATAGATATTATTTCAACGTTTTTCCACCAAAGGAGAAGTCTTCAATCATAATCCAAAACCGGCCCTGACAGGAGTGTCAGGGCCGGTTTCGGCTGCTACTAGAGCAGAATTGGTATATGGTAATTTTGGGGAAAGCTGATTAGAAGCCGGCCTGGAATACCAGGTTCAGCAGGAAGAGGACGCCCAAGCCATAGCTGAGGCTGGCGACCTCGCGGTAGCGGCCGTTCAAGAGCTTCAGCAACGGATAGGCTGTGAAGCCGAAGGCCAGTCCCGTCGATATGCTGCCCGACCACGGTATGAGCACGATGATCAGGAACGCCGGGAACCACTCGGAGAAATCGACAAAATCGATATAGCGCAGCTGCTGCATCATCATAGCGCCGGTGATGATGATAACCGGAGCTATGGCCGCCTGCGGTACATATGACAGCAGCGGTATGAAGAACAGCGACAAAGCGAACAGTACGGCGGCAGTCAGAGCCATGAGGCCGGTGCGACCGCCACTGGCGATGCCGGCGGCACTCTCGGCAGCCGCGACCGTCGGGCTCGTGCCGAGCAGGCTCGAGAGCATCGTCGTTATGGCCGAGCCACGATAAGCCGGCTTGAATTTATTTTTGTCCGGCAATATGCCCTCGAGCAGGCCCATGGTCTCGAATATCATGATCATGGACATCGAGAATACTGACAGCAGGAACGGCAGACTCAGTGCCCCCGAGAAGTCGGCCTGCATGACGATGGAAGGATAGTTAACGATATTGCTGAAGTCGACATTCATCGCAGCATCATCATGAACGCCAGCGACATAGCCGACAATGCTGGTCACGATGATGCCCAGGAAGAAGCTCCCTGTCACACCGCGCAGATAGAGCGCGAGGCTCAGTACGAGGCCGAATATCGCCAGCAGCGCCGCCGGATTCGTCAGAGATCCCAGCGCGACGAGCGAGCCGCTGCCTGCCTGTATGAGCTGGGCTTTCTCGAGGCCGATCTCGACGAGATAGAGGCCGATGCCGGTCGTGATGGCACACTTGATCGAGTCCGGCACCGCGGCCGACAGGCGGTCGGTCCATTTCGTACAAGCGACGAAAGCGAATATACCTCCGGCGACGAGCGATATGGCGATGGCCTCCTGCCAGCGCAGGCCCATGTTCACGCATATCGTATAGGTGAAGAACGCATTGACGCCCATCCCCGGGGTCAGCACGATCGGTACATCAGCGACGAAAGCCATGATGAGGCAGCCGATGACCGATGTCAGTATCGTGGCGAATACGGAGAGCTCAGCCGGTATGCCGGCATCAGCCAGTATCAGCGGATTCACGATGATGATATACGATATCGCAAAGAATGCCGTCACGCCCGCGAGTATCTCCCGCCGCATGAGGCGCGAGTCACCGAGAGCACCACCAAATATCTTTTTCAAGCCGCTGTCTCTCCTTCCTTGTACGTTACAACTTCATTGTGCGGATTCTCTTTCATTTACTCATAGTCTATCAGTAATTCGTCGCAAAAAAAAGGACACAGGACCGCATATAAAAAAAGACTGCAATAAAATGAGAAAACATTTTATCGCAGTCTCTGCGGTTTCTATTGGTTATCCGGCTGCTTAGGCTATTTGTTAGTGGGCCGTTTATGCGATAGCACTCGAGTAAAGTTACTAACTCGCCACCCCCACCACCGCTAGCGCGGTCCTCCGTCCGGGGTTGCCACTGGCAACCCGCGCTTACGCGCCCCCCAAAGGGGGATGCTTCGGCAACCCACTTCCCCTGAGGGACAAGTTTCGTACTTATAGCCTTCTCCTCAGGAGAAGGGGGACCGCGCTAGCGGTGGATGAGGTGTAGCTGGAACGTGGTTCTACATTTAGAGCTAAAGCTCCATGTAGAGAACATCTCTGGCTACACCTCATCCGTCAGCCTACGGCTGCCACCTTCCCCTGAGGGGAAGGCTTTTATTCCTGGCGCTCGCGGATGACTACTTTCTCCTCGGGATCGTTGTCCTGGAGCTGGACGCTGACGTCCTCGTGCGAGGAGGTCGGGACGTTCTTGCCTACGAAGTCGGCCCGGATCGGGAGCTCGCGATGGCCGCGATCGATGAGTACGGCCAGCTGGATGCAGTGCGGACGTCCCATGTCGATGAGCGCATCGAGAGCGGCGCGGATGGTGCGGCCGGTGTAGAGCACATCATCGACGAGGACGATGGTCTTGCCATTGATATCTACAGGCAGCTCGGTCTCGCGCACGATGGGCTGATAGGACAGCGTCGAGAGATCGTCGCGGTACAGCGTGATATCGAGGATGCCTACGGGCGGACGCCGGCCCTCGATTGCGGCGATACTGTCAGCGATGCGCTCGGCGAGCGGCACGCCGCGCGTGCGGATGCCTATGAGTATCAGATTGTCTACGCCCTTGTTGCGCTCTACGATCTCATGCGATATGCGCGTCAGTGCCCGGCGTATGCCATCGCTGTCCATGAGGACGGTCTTGTCTACCAGTTCTGCCATGTCAGTCACTCTCCTATCCTGCCTATTGCCTGTTTATTCAGCGGTTGCCCTTGCGCAGCTTGTCGCGCAGGGCGGTTATGATCTTGGCCATATCCTCCGGCACCGGCGCCTCGAAGCGCATGACCTCCCGCGTCGTCGGATGCGTCAGCGTCAGGACCTTCGAGTGCAGGGCCTGTCCCTTGATTGCAAAGGGGGCCATGCGCCGCGGGCCGTATTTCGGGTCGCAGACGACGGGATGGCCGATGCTGGCCATGTGGACGCGGATCTGGTGCGTGCGCCCCGTCTCGAGCTGGCACTCGACGAGCGTATACTCACCGTAGCGCTCGAGCACATGGAAATGCGTCACGGCCGGCTTGCCATGCTCGTGCACGATGGCCATGCGCTGGCGATCGACGGGATGGCGGCCGATGTCTCCCTTGATGATGCCACGCTCTTCTTTGATATTGCCGTGGACGACGGCCCAGTAGAGGCGATGCGCCGTTTTCGTGCGTATCTGCTCGGCGAGATCGATATGCGCCTTATCATTCTTCGCTGCGACCATGACGCCCGACGTATCCTTATCGAGGCGATGGACGATGCCGGGGCGTATCGCGCCATTGATGCCCGAGAGGTCATGGCAGTGATAAAGCAGCGCATTGACCAGCGTGCCATGCGTGATACCGGCGGCGGGATGGACGACCATGCCGCGCGCCTTGTTCACGACGATGATGTCACTGTCCTCGTAGAGGATGTCGAGCGGTATGTCCTCAGGCTCTATGGCGATCGGCTGCGCCTCAGGCACGGCCAGCGTGACCTGCTGGCCCAGCTTCAGCTTGTAGTTGCCGCGACGCACGGTCCCATCGACCGTGGCCTGACCGGCGGCGATGATTTTCTGGATATGCGAGCGCGAGAGGTCGGGCTGGCAGCGCGTCAGGAATACATCGAGGCGCTCGCCTTCTTTATCAGCTGTATAGATAAAGCTTTCCACGCTCACTCACCACCCTGGTTCTTGTGCGAGGCATTGCGCTTCTGGTCTGTCACCGCGCCCGGCTGGCGCAGTATGGCATAGACCATGCTCAGCACGCCACCGACGATGGCGATATCGGCGATATTGAACACCGGCCAGATGCGGAAATCAAGGAAATCGATGACGAGCCCGCTCTCGATACGGTCGATGAGGTTGCCCATGGCACCGGCCAGCATCGCCACGCAGCCATAGCGCAGGAATGGTCCGGTCTGCTGCAGACGGCTGTAATAGTGCAGGAACGCCCACAGCAGCCCGACGCCGCAGGCGACGAATATCCACTGCTGATTGGCCAGCAGACCGAAGGCCGCTCCGGGATTCAGCACGAATGTTATATGGAATATGCTGTTGATGACGGGGATGCTCTCACCCGGAGTCATGCTGGTCGTAATGAATAATTTCGCTGCCTGGTCGAGGACCAGTATCGCGGCGAATAAACGAAATGCCATATCTATGTGAATCACCTGTCCTGTACGTCTTGTCTGTTCTGCGCCGATGCTCCGGCATGCGGCTGCCACTGACCATGCGAGGTTTTCTCGTCTTTACCATCAGACGGATCGGCCTCATCTGCTTTCGCATCCTTCGTGTCCGCCGACGCATCGTCTCCGTTTTTCGCAGCTACTGCCTCCTGCAGTGCCTCGGCCTGCGTCCCGCTGAGCTCCGGAGCTGGCTTTGTCTCCTCCTCGTCGATTGGCTGCTTATCCGGATCCGGTACCTCGCTGAGCGTCTGATCGACAACAGCCAGCTGAGCCTCGAGCGACTGCTTGATATGGCGCAGGTAGCGGTTCTTGCTGCGCACGAGCCGGTCATACTCAGCGATGACGGCCTGAGCCTTGGCGCGGGCATCATTCAGTATGCGCTCGCCCTCGGCCTGGGCATCGTTCACGGTCTTGCGCGCGGCGATCTCGGCCTCACGCTTCATGTTCTGACACTCTTTGGCCGTGTTCTCACGCTGCTCACTGGCAGCCTGCTTGGCCGCAGCCATCTGGTCGGCAGCGGTCTTCTGGGCCATCAGCAGCGTGTTGTTTATATCGTCCTTCAGCTGCTTGTATTCCTCGTTCGTCTTTTCCGCCCGTGCGAGGTCAGCCTTCAGCGAGACGTTCTCCCGCGATAGCAAGTCGAAATCGTTCACGACCTGATCGAGGAACTCGTCGATCTCGTCCTCGTCGTAGCCGCGGAAGCTGCGCTTGAATTCTTTGTTATGTATGTCATTTGCCGTCAACACGTCAACAATCCCTGCCTATCATCGTATATAGAAATCAAAGGTATCTCTTCAGCAATACAGCCGTGCGCCCTTTCTTCGTCTGGCCGCGCACCTCGGCGACCTCGAGCCGCCCGCGTCCGCGCATGGATATGATATCGCCGGCCTTCACCGTCTGGGCGGCATTCTTCACCGGCTGCCAGTTCAGGCGCACGCGGTCGGCGGCTATGTCCTGTGCAGCGCGGCTGCGCGAAAAGCCGAAGCCCGAGGCAGCGATGGAATCGATGCGCAGCGAGGCCACCGTTGCCCGGATCTCCTTGCAGCGCTCCTCGCGCGGCGAGATGGTGCTGAGGTCGGCACGGCTGCATTCGACGCCGACGGAGCCAATCTTCGTCAGGTTCGTGAGGAAATACTCGGCCATCTTGCTGTCGCAGATGATCTTCACCGAGTCCGGCGCCACGAGCAGATCGCCGAGCCGGTCACGCTCGATACCGAGCCCCATGAGGGCGCCCAGGACATCGCGATGGCTCAGGCGGGCGAACTGCCCCGGCCAGTGAGCCTCGATGCAGTCGATATCGAATCCGGACGGCGTGCCGGGGAACTCGCTGTGGATGAGCATGGCCCGGGCCCGCTCCGCGCCCGGATAGCCGCCATTGAAATCAACGCGCAGTCCCGGATAATTCGCTGCCACGGTCTCGGCAATCTCCTGACCGAACGGGTCGAGGAAGCCCGACAGGCGGAATTTCTGGCTGCGCTGGACCGCCTCGGCCTGGTCGACGAGCTTCATAACGATTTCCTCGCCCTCTGTGCCTTTGTAGAACCTTATAAGTTTTTCTTTTGCTTCACTTGGCATTACTTTTTCCCCAATTCTCTGGATTTCTCCGTGGCTGCCAGTACCGCATCGATGAGCGCACCGCGGAAGCCGTGCTGCTCGAGCACGCGCACACCGGCGATCGTCGTGCCGGCCGGGCTCGTCACCTGATCGCGCAGGACATCGGGATGCTGCCCGCTCTCGAGTACCATGCGGGCGGAGCCGAGCACGGTCTGAGCGGCCAGCTCGATGGCATCGGCGCGCTTCAGGCCGGCAGCCACGCCGCCATCGGCCAGTGCATCGATCATGAGGAATACATAGGCCGGGCCGCTGCCCGAGAGCCCTGTCACCGCATCGAGCAACGACTCCTTCACCTCGACCGCCCGACCGGCGGACGAGAGGAGGCTGCTGACGATGTCACGCTCTTTCTCTTTCACATGCTCCCCGCAGGCAAAGGCTGACATGCCCTCGCCGACAGCGAGCGGCGTGTTCGGCATGACGCGCACGTAGGGGTTGTTCTGATAGTCGAACGCCTCGCGCAGGGCATTGAGCTTCAAGCCGGCCACGATGGAGATGATCAGGGTCTCCTTGCGCACGAGCTTCTTTATCTCGTCGATTGCATCATCCGCTACCTGCGGCTTCACGGCGATGAACAGTACGTCCACGCTGCCCGCGAATCCCTCGGCGCCTACAGTCGCCACGACGCCGTATTTCTCATGCAGCTCGTCGCAGCGCGCCTGCTTATGATCCGATACATAGACATGCTCCGGCGCCACGATGCCGGCCGCGGTGATGCCTGCTACGATAGCGCCGCCCATAGCGCCGCCACCTATGAATCCGACTTTCAGATCGTCATACTTTGCCACTAGGAAATCCCCCTCAGGAAATCAGAAAAAACACGTTCG
>Ga0256404_1008891_pt1 | contig 14758 bp, 10 predicted proteins | sample RumenRJG_01DNA_FD_185990 | JGI IMG/M metagenome (GOLD analysis project Ga0256404, IMG submission 185990) | Bovine rumen microbial communities from Lethbridge, Alberta, Canada - RJG_01 | ecosystem: Host-associated > Mammals > Digestive system > Stomach > Rumen | place: Canada: Alberta | collected...
TGCATCATGGTCTTCATTCAGTCTTTTAGAGATTCTGAAAGATAAGAAAATGCAGATGATTGAAACAATTATGAAAACTATTATTTGAACTGTCAAATCATAACCGAAATAGTCGGCAGCTACTGCGCCAACAGCTCCTATCCCCAATGATATTAAAAAGCTATTGGTAGTCAGCGCCTCAAGAAGAATTGCAATAACAGCTAAAAAAATCCAAAATTCAATTGACATGAAAAATTCTCTCCTATTATTCACTCTCATAACTTTGACTATGCAAAGTATTATAATAATATCCTTTATTCAACATGAGCTCCTCATGAGTTCCCTCTTCAATTATCTGACCATCCTCGATTACAATGATCTTATCCGCATTTCTAATAGTTGAAAGCCTGTGGGCAATGATAAAACTGGTTCTATTTTCCATCAGCCTGTCCATGGCCTTTTGAATCAGCTTTTCAGTCCTTGTATCAACGCTGGAGGTAGCCTCATCCAAAATGAGAACCTCTTTTTTGGAGAGGATTGTTCTTGCAATTGTAAGGAGCTGTTTTTGACCATGGGAAATATTATCGGAATCCTCATTCAAAAGGGTGTCATAGCCCTCAGACAATTGCCTTACAAAATTATCCACGTAAACCTGTTTTGAAGCATCTACAATCTCCTCATCTGTTGATGTGAGGTTTCCATATTTTATATTTGCCCTGATTGTATCTGAGAAAAGCCAGGAATCCTGTAAAACCATTCCTATATGGGATCTTAATGAATGCTTGTCATACTCATTAATGTTTATGCCATCTATTTTTATCTCTCCGCTGTCGATGTCATAGAACCTCATGAGCAATTTGACTATGGTGGTCTTGCCTGCTCCAGTCTCACCTACAATAGCTATTTTCTCTCCTTTTCTAGCTTCAAAAGAGAGGTTTTTGATTATCGGATTGTCTGGATTGTATCCAAAGCATACATTTTCAAAGCAAATGCTCTCTCTGATTTCATCAAGCTCCTTGTGTGAAGGGTTCTCCTCCTCATCCATTTCCAAAAATTCGAAAATCCTCTCGCTTGCAGCCATTGCAGTTTGAACCAGGTTCATGACTCTAGTAATCTGCTGGATCGGATTTGTGATGTTTTTAGAGTATTGGAAGAATGCCAGAATATCTCCAACAGCCATTGCTTTTTGAAGCACGAATACAGCCCCTAAGACAGCAATGACAACATATTCGAAGTTTGATATGAAATTCATGAGCGGTCCGCTGAGGCTTGAGAAGAATTGTGATTTCCATTCGTTCTCATACCAGCTCTCATTGTCCTCTTCAAATTTTAGAATGGAAGGCTCCTCTTGATTGTATGCGCGAATTATGTCATGGCCGGTGAATGTCTCTTCAATCTGACCATTCAAGCTTCCTTTAAAGACCAATTGCTTAAGGAAATAGCTTTGAGTATTATTTGTAATGAAACGGATGACATAAAATCCGATTGGAATCAATGCAAGGGTTATCAAAGCAAGATAGATATTTATATAAAGCATCATCACAGCTGCTCCGATGATTGTGATAATCGCTGTTGTAAGCTGGATGAAAGCCTGTGTAATTCCATGCTGCAGGGAATCCACATCATTTGTTATTCTGGATAAGATATCTCCCCTCTGGTTATTGTCAAAACTTCCCATAGGAAGATGGGTCACCTTTTCCAAAAGTCTCTCCCTTAGATTATAGCTTATTTTTGTTGAAATTTCAACAAGGAAATAGCTTTGAAGATATGAAAATACCGCACTGACGATATAGAGAATTACCACAATTGTTAAAAGATTCAAAAGAGTGTTGAAATCAATTGTTCCTGTGTGCTGCATAAGTTTGTTTATTCCATCGAATATCAGGGTTGTAGCCCTGCCTATAAGAAGGGGAGCTATTACGCTGAACAATGTGGATATTACCGCACATATGATGGTCACTGCAAGACGAAGCTTGTAGTCGCTTAAAAGACCTAATATGTTCATAATAGCTTTTCTAGTATCTACAGGCTTTTCAGGAGGTCTTCTTCTCATTCGAGGAGGCATGATTTCACCTCCAAACTTTTAGAAAAAGTTTGATCAAAACTGAAAACTTTAAAATCCAAACTTTTAGAAAAAGTTTGACCAAAACTGAAAACAGCACCCTCCAAACTTTTAGAAAAAGTTTGATCAAAACTGAAAACTTTTAAATCCAAAAAGCGACTGAAGCAAATACCGTTCCTATGATTAAAAGGCATCATATTTGAATATTCAAGCATAATCATAAAAGGCCTCCATTTGATCAATTTGAGTATTTACGATCTCCCTATATATACTGCATGAATCTATTAAACTTGAATGAGTTCCCTTGTCAATTATCTCGCCGTTGTCCATCACTAAAATTTCATCTGCATCCATGATAGTTGAAATCCTTTGAGATACAATCAATATGGAAGAACCTTCAAGTCTTTTCAAATTTTTCTTTACTTTTGCTTCAGTATTCATGTCCAATGCTGAAAAGCAGTCATCAAACAAGTAGAAGTCATGACCTGCAATAATTGCTCTGGCTATTGACAAACGCTGCTTCTGGCCTCCTGAGAAGTTATTGCCTCCTTGTGCAACCTCCTCATCCAAATCTTCAATGAAATCCGCCTGAGCAAAGCTCAAAGCGTTTTGCATCTCCTCATCGCTTGCATCAGCTTTCCCCATCTGCAGATTGGAACGGATGGTGCCTTGAAATAGCAAGGCCTTCTGAGGAGTGAAGCTGATTTTCTCCCTCAAGGAGTGAAGATTGAATTCCTTGATATTTCGACCACCCATCAGAATCTCTCCTTCGCTTGGATCCTGAAGACGGGGAATCAGATTCAGTATTGTGGATTTTCCGCTCCCTGTTCCGCCGATAATGGCTGTGGTCTTTCCAGGCTCAAGAGAGAAATTGATGTCTTTCAAAGTCGGCTTCTCACTTCCAGGATATTGATATGAGACATTTTTGAATTCTATAGAAGACCCAGACTCTATGAATTCCTCATCGCCGTCTGTAATGGAGAGGTCCATTTCCAGAACCTCATCGATACGCCTTGCAGAGACTAGAATTCTTGGAAGAATGATGAAGAAACCTCCTATCATCAAGAAGGATGATACGATTTGAGTTGAATACTGTGTGAATGCAATGATGTCCCCGGTCAGTATATTGCCTGCAAGAGCGTCATATGCTCCAAAGTATAATATCAGCACAATCATCAGATTCATTATCAGAATCATTAGAGGCAGCATGATCAGCATGTTTCTAAAGAGATAAAGGTTCACATCCAGAAAGTTCTGGTTTACCTTTTGAAACTTCGCTTCTTCGTAGTCCTGCCTTACAAAGGCCTTGATGACTGGAATTCCAATTAAAATTTCCCTGGATGTTTGATTTATCTTGTCGATGATTTCCTGTATCTGTTTAAATAAAGGAATAACCCTGACCATGACTACAATCAAAGTCAAAGCCACGGCGACAAAGGTGACAAGGATGATCCATGAAAGATTGGTTCCCAGCTGATAAACCTTTATAATACTTCCAACACCCAATAAAGGTGCGAAAAGCAGAGTTGTGAAAAGCATGATCAATACATTCTGAATCTGGTTGATGTCATTGGTTGAACGGGTGATTAATGAAGACCTTGAAATCTCATTCAACTCATGGTTTGAATATTTGAGAACCTGCTTGTAGACCATTTTTCTTAAATCCTTGGCATATCCTGATGAAACCCTGCTTGAGAAGAATGATGTGCCGACAGTTGCACAAGCGGATATCAGCACCATCACAAGCATCATAATCCCAGTATCTATGATATAGGCAAAATCAGTGTTTTGAATTCCTATGTTTACAATGCTTGCAGTATAGGTGGGAAGTGTCAAATCACATGCAACCTGTACAAGTAAAAATAGCATGATGCATAACAATTGAGGAATTTTGGATTTAATTGGTTTCAACAGCTTTTTCATGAATTCACCCGTTGGTAGAATAATATTAAAATCAGGTTTTACATTATTTATTTAATATAATAATACTTATTATTGTATATAATATTAAATCCGGTTATTTTACATTATTTATTTGATATAATAATACTTATTATTGTATATTATTAAATTTTTCGAAAAACTTTTAATCCTATCAAACAAATGTTAAATTATAAAACAATACAGGATTTCAAACCATGAAAATTAGCGATTTAATTACAAAAATTTAAAATAAGATAATAAACAACATTTTTAAATAAATAAAATAATAAAGAGTATATAAGAAAAAACTATTTTTAAGTGATGTCGAATATGAAAATCAGCATTATCATACCTGCATACAATGAAGAGGAATATCTTCCAAAATTACTTGAAAGTATTGAAAAACAGGATTTCAAAGACTATGAAGTAATCATTGCAGATGCCAACTCATCTGACAATACCCGTGAAATTGCCGAAAGCTATGGCTGCACCGTAGTTGACGGAGGACTTCCAGGTGTTGGACGCAATCGCGGCGCAGCTGTTGCAAAAGGGGAGTTGCTGCTGTTTTTAGATTCGGATCTTGAATTGACCGAAGGATATCTTGAAAATATTGTAGAAGACTTTGAAGACCTCAATCTAGGTATTGCAATTACCCAAATGACAGCCCTTAGTGAAAAAAAATATGTTCAAGCCCTGCATACCTGGTGCAACTGGTTCATGATAGCTTCAGAATCAATCAAACCCCATGGGGCAGGCTGTTATGGAATAGTTGCAAGAAGGGAGCTCCATGAGAAGGTAGGGGGCTTTGATGAAGACCTTGATTACGGCGAAGATACTGATTATATTGAAAGAATAGCTGAAATCAGCAATTTCAAAGTACTTAGAAATGCTTATGTCATAGTTTCCACCCGCAGACTTGAGGAAGATGGATTGCTTACCCTCATAAAGCAGTATGGAAAAAGCACAATCAATGATTTCAGAGGAAAAAGAACAAGTGCTGATGAACTGGGATATTCCTTTGAACATGAATCTGAAAATTCCGATTATGAAAATCATGAAGAGGCCATGTCTACAACCGAAAGCCATCTAGAATCTGGCAAAAGGCTTAAGATTTTTTATTCTGTTTGCGGAGAAGGGATGGGACATGCAATCAGAAGCAGCGTGATCATCACTCATTTGCTGGAAAAGCATGATGTTTATATCTTCTCCAGCGAACGCGCCTATAAATACCTCGATGAAAAATTCGACAATGTATATGAAATAGGCGGATTCAACACAGTGTATGAGAATAATGAGGTAAACAATGTGAAAACATTCCTGGACGCCTTGAAAGTAAGTCCTGGAGATTTGAAAAACGGATACAGGACATTATACAAAATGGCCCGGCAAGTTAAGCCAAATATCATTATAAGCGATTTTGAAATCTATGCCAATTTATTGAGCAAGATACTGAATCTTCCCCTCATAAGCCTTGACAATATACACATGCTTGCAGAAACCGAATATGAAGAGCCTAAGAAGCATAAAACAGACATATTCACAGCTAATGCAGTTGCAAGAATATATATACAAAATCCTAAAAGGTATATTCTAACAAGCTTCTTCTTCCCGCCTTTGAAACATCCGCAAAAAGCGGCCATTTATCCTCCGGTATTGAGGGACAAGATCCTGAAGCTCGAGAGTGAAAAAGGAGACCATATCCTGGTTTATCAAACCAGCACATCAAGCTTGAATATTGTGGAAGGCCTTAAAGCCATTGACGAAAAGTTCATAGTCTATGGATTCAACAAGGATGAGACAGATGGAAACCTGACATTCCGCTCATTTAATGAAGATTTGATTTATGAAGACATGAGAACTTCAAAGGCTGTGATTGTCAATGGAGGATTTACAACAATTACAGAAGCCATTTATCTTAAAAAACCTGTTTATTCCACTCCAGCACATAAGAACTTTGAACAGATATTGAATGGATTCTATGTTGAAAAATTAGGTTATGGCGAAGTGCATGAAGATTTGGATATCGACAAGCTTGAAAAGTTCTTGAAAAGACTGGATGTTTATCAGAAAAACCTGGACAAGGTGGAGCCTTGGACAAACGATGCCATATTAAAGGATCTGGATGAAAGCATTGAAAAGTATGCAAAAACAAATTACAAACATTTCCACAGCTTTAAACCACATCATAGAAGATAAAAATAGAATACTGATGAAAGATCAGAGAATATGAAAGTCAATCAATATTTTTATAAAACAGCAAAAAATTATGAAATCAAAAGTTTAAAATTATTTCGTTAGGTTGTTATAAACAGACAGAAAATATATACTCCCTAGTGCAAATAATAATATCACTGCCTAGCGTTACTATTTTTTTAGTGCTAGTAATAGTGAATGATTAATAATATTAGAAGTACCAGTTATATCTGATTAATCGCTTGACACTATTTGCTTTTTTAATTGAAAAAAATTTTAAATAAAAAAAATAATCATAAACTCTTTTTTACTAACGCTAAAAAATAGGTTTCTTTTTTTATTCAACCATCCGAATTCTCAACACTACCCCTATTAGACTCAATAATACGAGGGATACCTCTAATCAAATGAATCATATTAAAACGACCTGTGCCAAATTTAGCATGAAATCTTACTAAGATCGAAACATTATATTTCAGATTAATTCCAGACCAGGAGCAGTAGCTGCATCAACAACTATGTCATTCCATCCACAATTATTAACCTCATTCCAAGGTATAAAAGCTTGATTTATCACTTAAAAGATTCGAAAATTGAACGAACAAGCAACAAGATTGAAAACGCTTTTCAAAAAAACCATGCCTCAATCGAGAAAAAAGACTTTTAGGACTGTTTAAGGCGTTTTAAAGCGAATCTACCGCAGAAATCTAATTTGGAATGGAAATCGAAAAGCGGATTTTGAAAATCAACAAAGTTTTTGAAAGAGCCCGAAAAAATCAATCGAAGAAAATAAAAATTTATAATATTTGTAATAATAACTCCAATAATAGCATTTGAACTGTTCTTCTTAAATCGGACATGACCTCATTTTTTATAATTAATTTACTAATTACTTTCTTCAATAAACATTAATTCTGAAAGAAAATCTAAAATCATAAAACATCTAATCACATAGTCTTTTCTACCATACCTTTTGTTTTCACCATGAAGTATTTTATGTCGACTAAAATGGATTGAAGAATAATCCTCCCCATATCTTGTATGTTGAAACAAGACATCTAAAAAAATGTCATTCATTGCATCTAAAAATTCATTATCTGCTGTTAATTCTCTAAAATACTCTTTCTTTTTCAGATTGTTGCCTGAATCGTCTGGCAATATATCTCCTTCAGAGTTAACAACATTATTCCACTTATCAACTGCCAATCCATTCATTTTCATAAATTCCATTTGAATTCCTTCAATCTGAGGAATCAATGTTGGAACAATAAGATTAGAATAGTTTATATTTTTATTATTAGTTTTAAGAAGATTGATACAATCTTTAATAATTTTCATTCTTCCTTCAAATAGTGGGTTTGAGGACCATATCTCACACATCATATCTAACTTTTCACAATTGTTGTCTAAAAAATAATTAATTAAAAGGTGATTGATTTCTTTTTTCTTATGCCTGGATGAACTGTTACAAACTTCCACAATATCATATATAACATAAGTGTCCATATTTGGGCTAATGAACCAATGATACTTTTTTAAACATTTTTGTGCAACTAATGAAGAAATATGATAATCCTCTTGAAACCTATCCCAAAACAAACTTATATCTTCAATAGCTTGGATAACATGACTATTTAAGGCAACCCACTCATGCCAAATCTTCAATTGTGGTTCTAAAATTTGAAGAATATTTGTCGCAGAGAACATTGCCGAAGCATTTACCATATCCAGAACATGGCTACTAATATCAGGAATATAAAATTGATTCATTGCTTCCGCAACCATGCTGGCTCCTGACATAGCAGCGATTGCTGCTTCATTTGCAAGGCTTAAATATGATGATAAACTTTCATGAAAATTAAAAGCACTTATAATTGAATTAGCAGAATTAACCAATGCTAATTGATGTTCTTTAGTAATAGAATTTACATAATTTCTATAATTCAACATTCCTTCTTTGAATATATCATAAATATTTTTTGATGAATCAAAATCAAAATATTCATCCATGTCTTCTACATGAATATACTTTTTTAAAATAAATGAAATTTCTTCTTCATTTATTTCATTAAAATCTTCTAATTTAAGTTGAGGATTAGTTACTTGATTAATTATAAATTGCTTACAAAAATATTCTGAATTAATATTTTCATTAATACATTTATTTACAAATAAAAAATCATCATCAAAAATACGCCTAAATTCCAAATTTCCTAAAGATTCACTTTTGATTACAAAAGGTTTATTAATTAATTCAAGGAATTCCTCAAGATCTGTTACTTTTTTTTCACCCATATTATCACATAAAAAATATTATTTTAACACTTTAAAATCACCTATCTCTTTTACATGAATTTAAAATTTGATATTTATACTATTTATTAAATATTATGAAGTATCTTCTTAATAAATCTACATAAATATTGTTTAAATCAATAAGTGATATATGCTTTTTTGATAAATCATTAAAGTGAAAAAAAACTTTTTCAAATCTTAAACCTATTGGAAATAGTAGAAAAACAACATGACAATTAATAATATATAACCAAAGAACAAAAAACAATATTAATTTAATTTTTAATTCCTAAAAATTAAGGAAGAATGAATGAACCCTAAAAAAGCTCAACAAGAGAGCAGTGAAATTATTCTGTAAAAAATAGCACGAAAAAATGTCAATTTCTTACTATGTTTCGCTGAAGAAAATTATTGTACTGAATACCTTTTCGGTCCTCTTCAACCAACATAGCGGAAAATTAGAAAAAAATTTCAATAAATTTTTATTTATAAAAATACAGATTAAATAATAATTTAAATAAGGGTTGTTTTTTATGGGAAGTGAAAAGGTCACTGATTTATTTATTGCTAGCTTGCTTAACGATGCTGGAATTAATTTTACTCCAGAGAAAAGCAATATAAAAGAAGTTCAAGAAGCACTAAATACTGCCTCAAAAAGAGATACTGGCAGCGTTGGTTTTCCAGAATATATAGGAAAATCAAATGATTTTATTATAGTTGTTGAAGATAAGGCATCCACAAATAAACAAGCAAAACATTGTGCGCTTAACGATCATCGATTAGATATGACTGAAGAGGCTGTTGTAAGTTATGCAGAAAATGGAGCACTACATTATGCAATGCATATTGTAAAAAAAACAAATTTTAAAAAAGTTTTTGCTTTTGGTTGTAGTGGTGATGAAAAACACCATATAATTAGACCAATATTTGTAACTGAAAAAAGATATAGACTTCTTGATGAAGTTGAAAACTTTGAAAATTTTAATGAGGATAACATAGAAAGATATTATAAGGAAATTGTACTAAATGAAACTCCTGACGCAGTAATAGAGATAGAAAAAGTATTAGAAAAATCAAAAGAACTAAACGAACTTTTAACATCACGAGGGAGTTTGACAGATACTGAAAAACCTTTAGTTGTATCTGCAATTTTATTAGCATTAAATGAAAATGAGAACATTGATCAAAATCTAATTGGAGATGAAATCAGTAACGATGGAAATAAAATAAGTGATGCTGTATGCTGTAATCTGCAAAGAATTAAAGTTGAACAAAAAGTAGAAGCTATAATGCATCAATTTAATTTTATAAAAGATAGGCCCAATCTCAATGAAATTGATGAAAATTTAGGTAAAACTCCTTTAAAGTATTTTACAGAATACATTAAAGATAAAATATTTCCAGCAATATCAACAACACATGAAGACATATTAGGGTACTTTTATGGAGAATTTATCAAATACAGTGGTGGGGATGGTCAATCATTAGGAATTGTATTAACACCATCACACATTACAGAATTATTCTGTGATTTATTACAAGTAACTCCACAAGATAAAGTATTTGATCCATGTTGTGGTACAGGAAGCTTTTTAGTATCTTCGATGAATAGGATGATAAATGCTGTTGAAACTGAAGAAGAAAAAAATGATATAAAGCAAAATAACTTACATGGTATAGAATTAAAAGAGAATATGTATTCAATAGCAACAACCAACATGATTTTAAGAGGAGATGGGAAAACCAATTTAATTTGTGCTGATTTCCTTAAACAAGACCCTCAAGAACTTAGAAAAAACAAATATACTATCGGAATGATGAATCCACCTTATTCTTTAAGAAAAAATAAAGAAACAGCCCATCTATCCGAAATACATTTCGTTAAACATTTATTAGACTCATTAGATGATAATGCCCGTTGTGGAGTCATTGTTCCTCAATCCGCAATGGTCGGAATTAATAAAGAAGATAAAGTCATTAAAAAATTAATATTGAAAGAACATACATTAGAAGGAGTAATCACTCTCAACAATGATACAACATTTTATAGAGTCGGTGTTACTCCGTGTATAGCTATTTTTAAAGCACATGTTCCTCACACTCCAGAAAAAAGATGTAAATTCATTGATTTTAAAGATGATGGATATCATTTAGCACCTCATATTGGAATCATTGAAACTCCAAGAGCTTTAGAAAGGAGAGAACATCTTTTACAATGCTGGAGAGATGAAAAAGATGCCGAAACAAAATTTATGGTTAAATCCCAAATAAAAAGTGATGATGAGTGGTTACATTCCTATTTCTATTTCAATGATGAAATACCAGATGAAGAGAATTTTATTGAAACTATGAATAGTTATTTATCATTTGAATTTGATATGGTGCTTAAAGGAAATGAATATTTGTTTAAGGAGGATTAAAATGTTAAATGATGATGTAAAATGGGACTCATTTATCTTATCAGATGTCTTTGAAATAACATCAACCAGAAGTGGCATTGATAAAAATAAAATAAAAAATATTGAACTCCAAGGAAATAATCCTTATATAACTCGTACAGATAGAAACAATGGTTTTGATTTGTTTATCACTGAACAAGATTACGAATTAAATGAAGGAAATGTGATAACTATTGGACTTGATACACAAACTGTTTTTTATCAGCCACATTCGTTTTACACTGGACAAAATATTCAAATATTAAATAATGAACATTTAAATAAATATAATTCATTATTTTTAGTTACTCTTCTAAAAATTGTTCTTGAAAAATTTAATTGGGGAGGTAATGGTGCTACTTTAACTCGTTTAAAAAATAGTAGAATTTTATTGCCTATAAACAGTAATAATGAACCAGATTATGAATTTATGACTGACTTTATGAAAGATATAGAAAAACAACAAATTTCAAAATATGAAAATTACTTAAGCAATTTAAAATCTTCTATGTGGGTGGGAATAAGTGATTTGAATTCTGTTAAATGGAAGGAATTCAATTTGCATGATTTGTTCCCGAATATTCAAAGAGGCAAACGATTGATTAGAACTAATTTCATAGAAGGGAATGCTCCGTTTATCTCTTCCAGTTCATTATCTAATGGAGTGGATTCATTTATTGGAAATAGTGAAAATGTTAGAAACTTTAATAATTGTCTCACATTAGCCAACAGTGGGAGCGTAGGTTCAACATTCTATCACCCTTATAATTTTGTTGCTAGTGACCATGTAACTCACTTGAAAAATGATAATTTTAATAAATATGTTTATCTATTCATAGCTACAATGACGAAAAGACTATCAGAAAAATACAATTTCAATAGAGAAATTAATGATCAAAGATTAAAAAGAGAAACTATCATTTTACCTGTAGATGATGAAGAAAATCCTGATTATGATTACATGGAACAATATATGATTAACATTGAAATCCAATTATTAGAGAAATATCTAAATTATATTAAAAATAATTAAAATTAAAAAAATAGAAAAATAGGATAATCTATTTAATCCTATTCTTTTCATCTCCTTTTGAATGGCTATGCACTCCTACGAGAACTTGTTCTTTATATATTTCTTGCATTGTCCCGGTTTATTAACATTTTCAACTTTTTCATTAAATAAATAATTTTTAAATTAATTAGGTGTAGCATGAACGATAAATTTCTTAAATATTATATTGAAAATCAATTGTATTTACAAAATCCTCCTATGGATCTAGATGATTTTATCAAATTCTGTAATAAAAGAGGAATAAATATTTCTAAAGGAGAATTCGAATTATATGAAAAAGAAGGATTTTTTTATCCAATTTTTCGAACAAAAAATGAATATTATCAGAATAGATACCATAAATATATATTTGATATCTATGGAAAAACTGACCTAAATAATGCTCTTAAAAATGGAAGGATCTACATCCCATCAAAAGATATTTTTGAAAACTTCGAAAACTATACTGAAAGAGGAAAAGGATATAAAATAAGTAGTTATTACTCAACATTTCAAATTCATAACCTTAAATATATTAAAGAAAATTTTAATTATTTAAAAAAGAATTATAAATATTTAAAAGAAAATTTTAATTTGAATTTAGAAGATAAGCTTACAGATATCTTAATGAGCATACAAATATATTCTCCTTATGGGAGAACTAATAAAAGATTTATCAATATAAAATATGATAATAAACTTTGGTATAATCAACTTAAAACATTTAAATTAGAAGAATTATTTGAAATTAATGACTTTAATATAAATAATTTAGCAAATTCTTATGTCAACTTATGTAGAGAACTTTCATCATATTTAGGTAATGATGATATGATTCAAATATTCAAACATATCAATTGGGAAAAGAAAAATAAATTTGAAGGTTCAATTAGATTAGGAATTGAATATTTGCAATGGGTTTTAATGCTAAAAGTATGTATTGAAGATTATTTAGATAGGGATATTTTCGATATAGATGAATGTGACCAATATGATGGAGAGTATATTTTAGAAAATGTACCTGCCAATGAAAAAGGTAGAACAACAAGAGGAATGCGAAACAAAAATTATTTAAATCCTTTAAATAAAAACTATGAATTTGATTTAAATAAGCATAAATTATTTTACTTATCAAATAAATTAGATCTAGATTATCATCCTCGTGTATTAATAATTGTCGAAGGAAAAACAGAAGAAATAATTATGCCCAAATTATTTGATTTCTGTGGATACAAATTAGAAAATTGTATGGTAGACATAATCAATATAGAAGGAATAAGCAAATTAATGAGTTCAAAAATTAATTTAAAAAATGAAAATAAAAAATATTCAAATGTTTTCATAAACAATTATTTTCAATTAATAAATTACTTTTTAGAAACATTTCAAACAATCCCCTTCTTCATTGGAGATAATGAAAATGGTATTTTAGATAAATTAAAAGAAGGAATTACATTTGATTCTGAGAAATTGTTTTTTTATAGAAATAATTGGAAAATAACCGAATATAAAAAATCCCTAGAATTGTTTTACTCTGAATTTTTCGAAAAAATTAATCAAGAATTTGAAATTGAAACAACAAAACAAATAAAAGAGGATTTAATTGATTATTTCGATGAGACTAAAAATATTAATAATTCATTTCCAGAAGAATGGATACATATTTGGAAACATGATTTTGAAATGGATAATTATTCCACTAAAGAATTACTTATTGCTATAAATGAAGTTTGTGAAACAGAAATATCAATGAAGGATATAACAGAATTATATAATCCCCATAATAATCAAAAAGGAATATCAAGTATTAATGATGAAATAAAAGATAAAAAAATTTTAATTAATGAAAAATTATTTGAAAATCTTAAAAAAGACTATTTGGAAAATGATAATCAAGAAATTGCTGAAAAACCCATTTTTAATGTGATTGATGATATATTAGATATAGCTTTTACAAATTATCCTCCGACAAATACTAGAATAAAATATATAAATAAAAATATTATTGCAGATTCAATAATTAACAAAAAGAATATTTTTAAAGACAACCATAATAATAGTAGATGAAACAATGCCAAATCATTTATTAAATGATGAATTAATTTTAACGGATGTTAAAGTGGAAAAAATAAAAAATTCGGAATATGATGAAGATAGATGTCTTTGGTTATGGGGTGATGAAAAGGAAGTATTAGTTAAATCAAAATGTTGATTGCCCTATAAGAGGAACAAAAAAGATGGAGCAAGAAACTGGTGAAGATTTAAAAGGAGAATAAGATGGTTTTAAAACCTAATCTACTAATTATATCAAAGTTACATGATTATTCCACAGATCATGTAAAAGACTAAAAATATAGTGGGTGATTACTTATGCAATTGGCATTAACAGGAAACAATACAGGGGAAACGATTAATCTTCCTAACGGGATGAAAATAATTATTGAATATGGAACTGAAGTTTCATCTGGTGAAATTTTTTGGGGAAATATTGAAAAATATGAAGGAGATTTTAGGAGAATAGCGTTATATGATGAAAAAGGAGAACTTATCACAGAACTAATTGAAGAAAATCCTGAAAGCTTGACTGAAGAAGAATCAGATATTTATAGTGCTGATAATCCTAATTTACCTTAACCCCAAATTTTAAAAGTCTATTTTATTTAAAATTATTTCGTTATGTTGCTATAAAACGAATGTTTTCTATACTGGAGTTATTATCTTTAAACTAATCTCCCTCGAAAAAACAAATATAAATTAAAAAATTATTTTATGATTAACCTCATGTATTTTCCTAAGGTCTTCCATCATTAACTTATA
>Ga0256404_1008892_pt1 | contig 14756 bp, 11 predicted proteins | sample RumenRJG_01DNA_FD_185990 | JGI IMG/M metagenome (GOLD analysis project Ga0256404, IMG submission 185990) | Bovine rumen microbial communities from Lethbridge, Alberta, Canada - RJG_01 | ecosystem: Host-associated > Mammals > Digestive system > Stomach > Rumen | place: Canada: Alberta | collected...
ATCAGGTTCATGAGAAAAACGGAGACGAGGCAGCAGATGTCACCTACAAGGTAGGCGACCATCATCTGGAAGGCGCCACGGTGAAATCCCCGAAGGGCTATTCCGTCACCATGACCTCGATCAAGCTGGACGGAAAGGAAGTCAGCGGTAATTTTCAGGGACTCAATGTCATCATCTATGATCCGGTTTCAGCAGAACTGATTGATTCTCTGGGGTTCCGTATGGACGGAATCCGGACGGAAGGCATGCATGCAGATACGGTTTATGACCGGCAGATCCAGATTACCTTCGATTCCTGGCTGCTCACGCAGCTTCAGCGCGTTTCTGACGGGTTCAGGATCTATGATCTAATTCTGATCTGGGGTTCTGCAGTTCTCCTGGTTCTGCTGGTTCTGGATCTGACGGCTTCTTCGAAGCGAGAAGCCTCGATTGAGACTGAGATGGCAGAAGAACGGATCTCTGCAATCCGCAGCGTGATCTATACCGTACTCGTCCTGCTTGAGACTCTGGTTCTTTCAGCCATCCTGTTTCTGAACGGACAGGGTGTGAAGTATTCAAGCCTGATCTGGCATACGGCGGCGAATGAACTGCTCTTTTCGAGACTGGTTTCCATCGAGCTTGCGGCTCTTTCCGGAGGGCTGATTCTGATGATCCTGCTTCGGAAACAAGCGAACAGAAACAAGCAGAGACGCGGGCTCGCCTTATCGGTTCTGCTTCTTTCAGGAACGATTGCGCTGACTGCTTCCTTTTCAGAGTCACAGAGTCTGATTTCCTTCTTTTCCTCAGAGAGCCTTCAGGATCCGCTGTATGAAGAAGTCTATGTGAACCCGGATACTGCCGGGATCGTATTCCCGAAACAAAAGAAGAATCTGATCTATCTCTTCCTGGAATCCGCTGAGGTGACAGCGGCAGACTATGCCTCCGGCGGGGGCCTTCGGGATAATACGATTCCGGAACTGACGGAACTTGCGGAAACCTATGATGATTTCAGCGGAATGGAAAAGATCCTGAACGGGGCTGTTCCGCTTAAGGACAGTACCTGGACTTCGGCTGCGATGGCAGCGCAGACCTCCGGACTGCCGCTGCAGGAGAGCATGGCCTATATCAATAACGGCATCGCGGAACAGATGATGCCGGGAGCCGTGACGATCGGAGATCTGCTGAAGCAGAATGGCTATCAGAATGCCGTGCTGATGGGCAGTGACGGAAACTTCGGGAATCGGAATACCTATTTCACGGAACATGGCGATTACGAGATCCTGGATCTGAACACGCTGAAAGAAAGGGGATGGCTGCCGGAAGACTACAAGCAGAACTGGGGCTTTGAAGATTCCAGGCTGTTTGAGTTTGCAAAGCTGGAAGCAGAAGAACTGGCTGCTTCTGATCAGCCATTCAATCTGACGCTGCTGACAGCGGATACCCATTATCCAAGCGGCTATCTCTGCAGCGACTGCCCGGATCAGTTTGCAGAGAAGTATGCCAATGTGACCGCCTGCAGCTCGAAACGAATTGCCGAATTCGTATCATGGGTCCAGGAACAGGAATGGGGAAAAGATACCGTGATCGTGATCAATGGCGATCACTGCTACATGGGTACGGATTATTATGACTACATTCCTCATGACTATCTCCGCAGGACTTATACCTGCATCATCAATTCTTCGAAGGAAGAGCCTTCTGAGCCAAGAACCTACAGCACGATGGACCTGTTTCCGACCACATTATCTGCCTTAGGATGCACGATCCCCGGCGGCAGACTCGGACTTGGCACAGATCTGTATTCCGATGTTAAGACCTTGCTGGAGACGAATACGATCGAGACATTGAACCATGAGCTTTCCATGCATAGCACGTTCTATCAGAAGGAGATTCTCCGGTATTATACGGCGCATGCGAAAGATCAGTGAAAGATCACGAGAATATAGGAGTCATTTGCCCGGATCGTGAATTCCGAGGATTCTGATACCGTCGCCAGATCCTGCTCACTCCAAGACGACAGATCGGCGTTTCCTTCCTGTTCATACGGATAGGAATAAACCGGAAGATTCCAGTAATTGGAGAATTCATATTCGCTCCATTCCCATCCTCCTCCAAGCGTCTCCGGAACGAGTCCTGCAAGGATGGGGTAATGGGATTCCATATTCCGGATGACGGGGGAATACCCGATGGACCCGGAAAGCTGAAGACCGCGGACATGATCTGAAGATAAGAGATGATTCTGTTCCAGCGTGCTGATCAGAACCGAGGATTTCATCCGGCTGTACTGTTTCTGTGCAGATAGGGCGTTTCCATAGGTAAAGGCAAACAGGAAGCAGCACCAGGAAAGCAGCAGAGCGCCTGGATTCCAGTCCGGAATCTCGGCAGTGACCGCAAGCAGAGTCAGAAGCACGAAGAATCCGTAAAGTGCTCTTGGTTTCAGGATCGGTTCGTTCAGGACAAGATAGAATCCATACCACAGGACCATGCATGCAAGAAGGATGAGAAGACTGAAGAGCACGGAGCCAGCATTCTTTTTCTGTGCAGATATTCTGAGTTCTCCGAGGATCCAGCCGGCTGCGATCAGCAGGATCGATGCTTTCCATATCGGATTCAGATCGCTGCGGATCTGCCCGTACAGCCTGGAAAGGTTGCTGAACAGGGAAGGGATCAGAGAAGAAAGAGATATAGTCTCTGTGGGATACCAGCTTACCTGAAAACGCATGATGAACCGGAATACCAGAAGACTGAGCGCATATGCAAAAAGGGAGGTGACCAGGAAGGACCTCTTTTCAGCATCCTCTGGTCCGGTCCTCTTCAGGATCAGAAACAGAACCATCATCGGATAGATCCCCGCGGAGGCCTGATAGGTCATGCACATCATCAGAAGAAAGATCACGGATGCGAGAAAAAAGGATCTTCTGTCTTTACGGAAGGAGAACGGAAGAATCGAGAACAGGATGGAACAGGCCATGAAAGGACTGTCAAACTGATAGGATAGACATTCCAGAAAATACGGATTCAGTCCGAAGGGAATCAGCAGAAGCACTCTTAACAGCGTGATCTTTTCTTCCGGAATAAACAGATTGAGCAGAAGGATTCCGGAGATTGCGAGAATCACGCAGGCAGCCATCTGGGGCAGGGGAGAAAGATCCGACAGCCTGAGATTCGCATTCATCAGAATCGAGAGCAGTTCGGAGACATATCGGCTTTCCTGCGTCCACCCGCGGTTTCCGAGCAGGACTCTGCCGAGATCATCTCCATAGCTGAAATCTGCGCGCAGGATTGCTGAAATGCCAAGCAGATAGATACAGGCTAAGAGAAGGGTATACTTTCTCAATCTGCGGGAAGAAAATAGGTTTCTGATCATGAACAGGCGGCTCCGTTTCTGCAGTCTATTATACGGACAGGAAGACAAAAAGAAAAAGCATGCAGGCAGCCCTGCACGCTTTCGTGAAGAAGGAAATCACTTTGAAGCCAGCTGAGCCTGGACTGCAGTGATTGCGACGACACCGACGATGTCTTCGTAAGAGCAGCCGCGGGACAGATCGTTGACCGGCTTTGCAATGCCCTGCAGCATCGGTCCGTAAGCCTCAGCCTTTGCCAGACGCTGAACAAGCTTGTAAGCACTGTTGCCGCAGTCGAGGTTCGGGAAGACGAGGACATTTGCCTGACCGGCAACCGGGGAACCCGGAGCCTTGGAAGCTGCGACAGACGGAACGATTGCTGCATCGACCTGAAGCTCGCCATCGCAGACAAGCTCTGGATACTCTTCATGAGCAGCCTTCACTGCATTGACGACCTTGTCGACCAGAGCATGCTTTGCAGAACCCTTGGTGGAGTGGGAGATGAACGCAACCTTTGCCTGACCGCCGACCAGCGACTCATAGGACTTCGCAGAATCTGCCGCAATCGCAGCCAGCTGCTCAGAATCCGGATCCTGGTTCAGACCGCAGTCCGCAAATACAAATGTACCATGGTTCCCGTATTCGCAATTCGGCACATCCATGACGAAGAATGCCGAAACCAGCTTCGCACCCGGAGCCGTACGCAGAATCTGCAGAGCCGGACGCAGGGTGTTTGCGGTGGAATGGCAGGCACCGGAAACGAGTCCGTCTGCTTCATTGTTCTTGAGCATGACCACACCGAAAGTCGTATGGTCGCCAAGCAGCGTCTCTTTTGCCTTTTCCGGGGTCATTCCCTTAGCCTTGCGCAGTTCATAGAGCAGATTCACATACTGATCGAGCTCTGCGCAGTTCTCCGGATCGACGATTCTCGCACCGGAGACATCAACGCCATACGATGCTGCATCTGCCTTGATCTTCTCTTCATTTCCGATGAGGATCAGCTTTGCGGTTCCTTCTCTGAGAACCTGTGCAGCAGCTCTGAGCGTACGCTCGTCTTCTGATTCCGGAAGGACGATCGTCTTGACATCCTGTCTTGCCTTTTCCTTGATTCCTTCAATGAATGACATAATCTTCTGAAACTTCCTCCTTTTTGTTCCGAGCTTATTGTACTCTATTTCATTCGCAGAACCGAGAAAACTTCACAAATCCGGCACAGTTTTCCCGTATCCGTCCATGCAGTATAATAAGAAAAACAGGTCTTCGATATGAAACTGATGAAACGGATCAAGACGTACTATGAAACGCCTCTGCACCGCGTCATGACGGTGACTGCTGTGCTTCTTTTTGGGCTGAACCTATTGGCAATCCCGACCAGTGATGACTTCCGCTATGGCGTGAACAGCGGACTATCAGATATCTTCGCAAGGGAAGTCAATCAGTACTTCACCTGGACCGGAAGATCGGTTGCACATCTGATCGCGAGAATCTTCCTTTCCTTCCCGAAGCCTGTCTTCGATCTATGCAATTCCATCTGCTTTGCCTATGTGATCTGGCTGCTGAATGCTCATGGGGCTGGCGATCAGAACAGGATATCCCCATCTGTTTATGCCTTCAGCGCATTCTTCGTCTTTCTGACCGTCCCGCTGTTCGGCCAGACCGTGCTGTGGGAGACAGGAGCCTGCAATTATCTCTGGACTGCTGCGATTCTGCTGTCGTTTCTTCTGGTATACCGGAAAGAATCCCATGAACCCGGGAATCATCACCGTTCATTCTGCCTTGGCATGTTCTTTGCGGGAGTTGCCGCCGGATGGACCAATGAGAATACCGCCGGGGCAATGATTCTGATCGTGCTTCTGATTCTCATCGATACGTTTCATCAGAACCGCCGCATCCCGCTCTGGATGATCACCGGGCTTGCCGGCGCATTGATCGGCTTTGTGCTCATGGTCACTGCCCCTGGCAATTTCATCCGCGGCCAGGCATTTACCTCAGATAATGGCTTTGCTTATACCTTCACGCATAATCTTACGGATGGCATCAGAGTTTTCGCCGAGTATCCCGGTCAGATTGCAGAGTGGATCCTGTTCGGGCTCCTCATCGCCCTGGCAGATCGGGATGAACGGAAGACTGCGCTGGGATATGCCTTTGCGTCAGCGGCGGCAGTTTACGCAATGGTTCTTACGCATATGCCGCTGCTCTATGATCGTTCGATGTTCGGCTCCACGCTGCTATTGACTGCAGCGGATCTGATTCTGCTATATTCCGTGCTGCAGAAAGGGGTGCTCCCTGCCCTCGGTAAGAGCGTCCTGGCTGTTCTTTCAGTGCTCAGTCTTTTCCGCTATGGGGATACGTGTGCAGATCTTTTCTATACGAGACATCTGTATGGAATCCGGGAAGCCTGGATGAAGGAGCAGCGGGAAGCAGGCAACTTGAATCCTGTCGTTCCTCAGATCGGCAGTGAATTTCTGACTTCCTATAATCCGATGTACGGATTAAGCGATCTTGTGGTGTATCCTTCCGGGCCTGACAATCAGGCTTATGCAGAACTGAATGGTCTTGAATCGGTGGTTTCCACGGCCTATTCCAAGTGGAAGACAATTTATGAACATGGCGATCCGGAATACATGAGTATTACAGGGCTGAGTGATTACATCTCGCTGCTGCAGAATTCTGAAGATAAGCTGATCCTGATTACCTGCAGTACTTTGACCGATGGAGATGCTTCTCTGAAAGCTGCGTTTGAACCGCTCGGCATCAGCTGGAACGGAAAGTCAAACGGGTGCTTCCTGCTGTATCAGGGAAGCATTCTGATCAATACCGGCAGTGAATCTCTGTATCTGGAGCAGAATATCGGCGGCCACTATATCTATCTCTCAAGCAGCGATGATCCGGAACTTTCCGATATCACGGTCGATCAGATTGAATATACGAATGATCATGAAGGCATCAGCGTCGTCGTATATGATCTGTCTTCCGGAACGGTCTGCGATTCCGTCACCTGGAACCGGGATAATGGTTCTTATGGCGTGCGCAGCTATGAAGAATCCTGATTTCCTGTAACAGGAGAGGCTCAGTCCGGATTCCTGCGGATGGAGAAAAGAACCTGAATCCATGAAGGACTCAGGTTCTTTCATTCTGTCTCTGCGGAAGGGGAAGCGGATGCTTCAGCTGCAGAATCTGCTGCCGGATCTGTTCCGCCTGAAGCGTCGGTGCTGATGTTGTAGATCCTCGTTGCTTTCCAGGAGCCATTCTTCCGGATGAAGTAGATCTGATAGTTGCAGTCGCTTGACCTCGATCCGTTTTCATTCGTAGCGGTCTGCGTGAACGAGATATTTCCGAGGAAGGCATCCTCTCCGAGGGCGATCACATCATAGATCCTGATATCAGTGATCTCATTGGAATAATGCGTGCTGAAGAACTGGTTATTGAAAGCGAGCATATCCTGATAGAAACTCGTGCTCGTATCCAGATGCTTTGCAAAATTGTAGAACGTTCCGTCTTCGGTAATCCAGTTGCTGTAGGCAATGGCGGTATCCTGAAGCTCAGCGGAGAATTCTTCAAGCTGCTCAGAGGACGGTGCCTTGCCGATATAATACTGCAGGGAACTGTAATCCCGGACTGCGATATCTCCGGATGCGGTTTTCAGCTCCGGTTCCCGCGCCAGGTTTTCCACGGTGTATCTGGTCACAGACGGAAGGTTTTCTGTCTCGGATTCATCCAGTTCTTCGAAGCAGTAGGGGATATGACTCTCTTCGTCAGCATAGTCTGAAGAAATATCGATTCCATTGATGGAGAAGGTGCTTCCATCCAGCACATCAAAGGAATATGCCCCGCCGGAAACGAGTGTGCGGACCTTCCAGACGGACGATCCCTCCGGTTTGCGGCACTCGAGGGTTCCGACTTTTCCCTGCTGATAATACACATCATAGTAGCGGTAGCCTGAACCCTGGTCGATCGACATCAGCGAGAACGTGCAGCCGCTGGCTTTCACATTTCCATACAGGGTCAGCAGATAGCTGGTAACAGCTTCTTCGGAATTGAATTCTGTGAAATACTGAGAATCTGTATCATAGATCGAATCCCATTCCCGGTTCTGCACGGCTTTCATATAAGCACGCATCGCACCGGTCACGCTCTGCTTCTCATAACGTGCCAGCCAGAAATACAGATAGCCAAGACCAGCTGCACAGATGAATACCGTGACCAGGAATACTCCGAGAAGGCTCCGATAGAACCGGACTCCGATCGCAGCTCTGCGCTGGTACGATCTGGAAGGTTTCTTCTTCACTTTACCAGCCATGCTGTAGGTACGCTCCTGTCTCCGTTCATCGAAACCACACTGTTGATGATTCCTCCGTTATAAACCATGACGGAAGAACTTCCGCCATCGAGATTCGCTGCCGTAATTGCTCCGTATTCCAGCATGATATCCGTGCAGTCCTGATAGGTCGCACCGATGGAATCCGGCTGTCTGCCATCGATTACGAGCAGAAGAATCGACCCATCTGCGGTCTGGCCGATGACCGTGCGCGGATTCAGACCGCCGCCGGCACCGGTCTGCGGATATGCATGACCGTCCGCAACCAGCGGAGGGCCGAATGATACCGCATCCGTGATGCCCCATTCCAGCGCCTGCGAAGCGGTCATATACCCGGCAATCAGGTGCTTTTCCTTATTGAATCCGATCAGGCACGGATAGTCGGTATCGCTTCCGTAAACCACTGTTCCGTTCTTGATGACGACCTGCTGGGGAATCGATCCATCTCCCTGGTTATTTTCATCCTGGAACCCGCCCGCATTGATGCCGGCCACTGCTCCATAATAATTCACATAGTCCAGCACGCTGTAGCCGGAAGCCGTTTCTCCCATTTCGCTGTTGATGCCGAGCACGATCCGATTCGGATCGCGGACAATCATCAGCTTTCCGGAATACGTTCCACCATGAATATCGATGACCTGGATATCATCTTTCTCATCTTCCGGGATCACCCATTCCGTGTTATCTTCATCTGTCACTTCTGCCTGCTGAGGCGTTCCGACAGAGTTCTGGGCTAGGATCTGCTCAATCTCTTCGTCCGTGAACAGTGCATTGATAATCGCTTTCCCTCTGCGGGTTTCCCACATCGTTGACACGACCATGTCAGAAACCGTCGGAGAAGGACCTTTCAGGACAAGCAGAAGGGCAATATATCCGGTGAGCATGACGGTAATCGCAACAGTCAGCACCATGAGCAGCGTCTGTCTGCTGACCCGTCTGATGCTGGCTTTGATGCGCCAGGTTGTCGTTTTCTTCTTCTTACTCATGGGCGTGAATTCAGAGCATATCAAAAATCCAGCTGAAAATGCTCGGGATGATTATAGCATATCCAGGTCTTTCCCCATGGTATAATCAAGGAATCATGGAAACCAGAACATCAATCAGGCTCTTTGCCGCAGACCTGGACGGAACTCTTCTCAATGATCAGAAAGAACTTCCCGAAGGGATGAATGAGGCTTTAGGAAAGCTGAAAGAAAAGCAGATTGCCTTTGCCGCCTGCACCGGGAGGCAGATTACCAATGCCATTCTTGCCTTGAATGGGATCAGCGAAGACTATTACCTGATCGCCGAAAATGGTTCTGTCATCACCCATGGCGAAGAGATCCTGCATCAGATCACGATGAGCAGGGAAGATATCAGGCGGATTGTTTCGTTTGTTCATACCATGCCGAATGCTGCATGCATGCTGTCGGGATCGAAGTCCTTCTATGCCGACGCCTGGGGAATGTCCTATCTGAACCGGCTTTCCTATGCAAAGTACTTTCTGATCCGGGAAGTGGATGATCTTTTTTCTGTGGAAGACTCCATCTGCAAGATCACGCTCTGCGATCTGGATGACCCGATCAGAGATGCCGAAACCATCCTGAAGCCGCTTCGGGAAGACTATGAAGTATCTCCCTCCGGAGACAGCTGGATTGATATCAATGTGAAGGGAGTCAGTAAAGGAGCGGGAATCCGCTTCCTGCAGCAGAAACTCGGAATCGGAAAATCAGAAACGATCGTGATCGGCGACAGCGGCAACGATGTCCCGATGTTTTCAGAAGGCTATGCCTATGCCATGAAGAATGCAGCTCCTGCTGTTCAGAGACAGGCTGATGAAGTGACGGAACTGGACAACAATCACGCAGGCGTCCTGCAGATCATCCATACACTCACGGAGGAACTATGAGCACATTTGAACTGAAGAATGAACTTGCATCGGTAAGCATCTCGGAGCACGCCTCTGAAATTCACAGTTTCAGGCGATCGGACTGCAGCTTCGAGTACATGTGGCAGGGAGATCCGGCATTCTGGTCCCAGAGGAATCCGACTCTGTTTCCGATGGTCGGAAGCACGTGGGACAAAAAGATCCATCTTGGCGGAAAAGAATACGAAATGGGCAACCATGGCTTTGCACGCCATGCCGATTTCACATGCATTGAGCATACTGATGCAAAGGCAGTCATGAAGCTTTCTGACAGTGAAGAAACCCTGAAGCAGTATCCGTTTCATTTCACGCTCACGAATACGTATGAACTGAATCAGGCTTCCCTGACCATCACTTCGGAAGTGACGAATGAGAATGATCAGATGATGCCATTCAACTTCGGCTATCATCCTGCCTTCAATTGCCCGTTAGAAGGAGAATGGGATGACTGGTGCATCGAACTGAATCAGCCTGAGGAATTCTCCAGCGGCGACTTTCATATGCATGGCGGCCTGGATATTCCGCTGGATCGCGCATTGCTGGCAAAAACCATCATCATTCCTTATCCGAAAAGCACGGAATTCACGCTGACGGATGGCAGACATGGCGTGAAGGTTCATGCCGAGAAGTATGAATGGGTGGCTTTCTGGTCTCCGAATGCGCCATTCGTATGCATCGAGCCATGGCACTCCCATACGGACTTCACGAAAGTCAGGGTGCCATTTGAACGCAGGGAAGGAACGATCCGGCTCAAGCCTCATGAAACCTGGAGGACCTCGATGTCGATCTCGGTATTCTGAGCATGCGGCTGTCGAAATCAGGCAAAAGGGCAATCCGGTATCTCCTGATCGAACTTGCCTATGCGTTTTTCAATGTATTCTATTTCCGCTTCGTCAAGCAGACTTATTCCGTCAGCACTGCTTATGAGGCCGAGCTGTTCTCGATCTATCTGCTCATTGCGATCTTTCTGATCTGGTTTCTCGGGCCGATGCTGAACCGCTGGTTCATGCTTCTGTACGGAGAAATCTTCAATGCCTACCTGATTGCGCAGACGTGCTACCGGAAGGCGTTTCAGTCTTATTTCCGCTTCAATACCGTCGCCGATCTTCTGAGCGAGGTGTGGGGTGCCAGAGACAGTGCGGCAGAATTCGTCAGCAAGCAGGACATTGCAGTTCTCGTGATCTATCCTGCGGTTACCATTCTGTTCATTGTGCTCTATTTCCTGTTTGAGCGGAAAGTGTTCCGGTTACGGGCAAGACTTCTGGCAATGGCAGGATCCTGCCTGCTGTTCTTCCCTGCAGCAAAGCATTATGGAGCTTATCGGGGCATGATTGAAGCGGCCCGGGCAGAGGAGGACGGCTTTCAGGAAAACCTGACCGACTACTATATCTATAATGTCATTCCGAACTCCAACCAGTTCGTCGAAAAATTCGGGCTGATTCCTTTTGCCTATCGCGATGCACAGACGTTTCTCAATAAAAACGTGACCGGAAAGGAAGAAAAAGCAGAGATAGAGCAGTTCCTTTCACAGCGGAAAGAACAGGCTGCAGATGATCATACCGGAATCTTTGCCGGAAAGAATGCGTTCTTCATCCAGGCAGAATCCTTCAACAATGCTGCGCTGGACGAGGAGCTGACTCCGACTCTGTGGAAGATGTATTCCGAAGGAATCCGGATTCAGGGATTCAATACTCCGGCTCTGCCTGGTTCTACCAGCGATACGGAATTCATGGCAAATACTTCGCTGATTCCTTCCAGCCAGGGTCATGCAGTCTGCTACACGTATCCGACCAATGCCTATGTCACGACTCTGCCAGGGATGTTCACGAAGGCAGGCTACCAGGCATATGCCTATCATAATAACTACTCGACCTACTACAACCGTGCAGTCACGATGCTGAATTTCGGCTATCAGGAGTTCTACGACAGCTATCGGATCGGGGTTGAAAATGAAGCAAGTGACTCGGAAGTCATGAATGTGCTGAAATGGATCTATGCAGAGAATGAGGATCCATGGATGGCATACTGGATTACCTATTCCGGCCATCAGCCATATGATTCTGAAACTTCTCCCGGTGTCACTGCTGAAAATCTCGCCAGAGTCAGGGAGAAATATCCGGATCTGGAAGACGCTTATGCCATCTATCTCGCGAAGAACATGGATCTCGATCAGTGTCTCACAGACTTCATGCAGGTGCTCTCTGATGCCGGCAAGCTCGACGATGTCGTGTTCGTCCTGTTCGGAGATCATGAGGCCAAAGGCCTGAACTTCTACAGTGACGGAAACTTCTATCAGGAAACCGGAAAGAAATATGAAGATTCCTATCGCTATACCGACCTGTATTTCTATAATTCTGCGGCAGAACCGGAAGTCTATGACAAGGTCGGCACTGTTCTGGACCTGGTTCCTACTGTAGCAGATCTATGGGGATTCTCGATCGATACGAAGACTATTCTCGGAAATAACCTGTTTGATCCGGACTACCGCGGCTTCTTCTTCAGCGAATGGGATCGCTGGGAGACCGACGACTACATCTGGGATTTCATGAACAACACGTATACGTTCCGTCATCCATACGATGAAGCAAAGGCTGCCGAGGAGATGGCCTACTACACGAAAGAGAAGCAGATCTCCGGAGAAATCCTCGAACTCGACTTCTTCGCCGACGGTTCATACGGGCCTTCGGTTTCAAATTATGAAGACGATGAAGAGGAAACCGGGCAAAGCTGACGAAAACTGTACGAAAATAACCCGAAACGTCAAAGACGTACTCCTGCAACCGTGCTAAGATCATGGGTGCGAAAAGCAGGGAGGAAACTATGTTCAATATTATCGTTAAAAACAATTATGACGAAGTCAGCCTGGAAGCTTTCAAAGTCATGCAGAAAGCCCTGAAGAAAGAGAACCCGGTTCTCGGACTGGCTACCGGTTCTTCACCGATCGGACTCTATCAGAACATGATCAGGGATCACAAGGAAAATGGTACGGACTACAGCAAGGTTCTGACCTGGAACCTTGATGAATATGTAGGCATTCCTCGTACCCATGAACAGTCCTACTGGACTTTCATGCACGAGAATCTCTTCAACGGCATCGGCATCCCGGATGCCAATGTCCATGTACCGAGAGGCGATGTCGAAGACGAAGAAGCAGAATGCGCTGCTTATGAAGAATCCATGAAGGGCCATACCATTGACCTTCAGGTACTCGGCATCGGTACTGATGGTCACATCGGCTTCAATGAACCAGGCGCATCCTTTGATTCCCTGACCCACTTGATGGATCTCAAGGAACAGACCAGAAAGGACAATGCCCGCTTCTTCAGCAATGATATCAACCTCGTTCCAAAGCGTGCCATCACGATGGGACTGGCAACAATCATGCGCAGCCGTGCCATTGTGCTGATTGCGACCTCAGAGCACAAAGCGGATGCAGTCTATGGAATGATCCGCGGCGAGATCACGGAAGAATGCCCGGCATCCATCCTGCAGAAGCATCCGGATGTCACAGTCATCCTCGATGAAGGCGCCGCCTCGAAGCTCTGAGCATTTCATTTGGAAAAACCAGCGGGTTCTGGAATAATCATCTTGCAAGGAGGTTTTAATACCAATGGTTAAGAAAATTGAATCTAGTGAAGAATACGATTCCGCGCTGAAGAATAGCAAGTCTGTCTTCGTTGACTTCTTCGCTGACTGGTGCGGACCGTGCAAGATGGTCGGACCGGTTGTCGACAAGGTCTCCGAGCAGTATGACGATGTGACCTTTCTGAAGGTCAATGTCGATGACTTCCCGGATATTGCACAGCGCTACGGCATCATGAGCATCCCGACGCTGCTGGGATTCCGCGATGGCCAGCTGACTTCCAAGATCATCGGATTCCAGCCGGAAGCAGGCATCAAGGACGCCGTCGAAAAGATCCGTTAATCAGAAGACAAGAGATGGAGCGATTCATCTCTTTTTCTTTCCTCCTGCAGAACATCCTATGGATTTGTGCGGGGAGTTCTCCCTTTCTCCTTCTAAATAAGAAGAGAGAAGGGAGATGAATCTTCTGAATACTGAAATTCTGAATTATGCCATCCTGTCCTCCTTTGCAAAGCAGAAAGCCCCGGGCAGTCCGCACCCGATCGCAACCGCATTGGAGCAGGAAGAAACGCTCTCAAGACTGGGTGAAGCTGCTATTCTGCTGAACGAGATGGACTGGCATCCGTGTCTGATCGGATGCGGAGAACTTGCTTCTTCTGTGCTCTATGCACTTTATCATTGCGGTCTGCCCCTGAAACGGCAGGAACTGGCCGAGACTTGTACCTGGATCGGAATGAATCGGGCAGAAGCAGACCGGCTCTTCTATGAGCTATGGATCGGGCATGAAGAATCCGGTACTTATGGAATTCTGTCTGATCGGTTATCGGAATCCATCGCCAGAGCGATCTTCACGCTCTACGGGCCGAACCGGTTTCATTCGTCTGATTCCGGAAGTGTGAAAGACGGCATCCGCCGGATGGGCACTGTCCTCTCGGAAAACGATTCTGCCTTTGCGCAATACCAGGCAGAGTGCTCCTTCGTGCTGGCCTTCTGCAGAAACCTTTCGGAAGAGATGGAAGCGCCTGTCTCGTTCCAGGAGGCTGCGATGCTGCTTGCCTCGCTGAAAGACCATGCATTCACGGAAGAACCTCTGTATCCGGAAAATGCCTGTGCCGTTCTTTCCTGCATGGTGCAGGAGATGTACCGGAGTCTTCCAGGCTTTGAAGGAGCTTCTTCCAGGAAAGAAAACGGGCTTTCGGAGACCGAGCGCATCCTGACTGCGATCCATCGCGACTATTCGCTTTGAAAAGGGCTTTCTGATACGATTTTTTGAATCTTTTCGAAAAAACAGTTTGAATTTTCAGACCGGTACCTGCTAGTATGAGTGTGCGCTGAATGGCGCACGATCATTAATCCGAATCTTATGAGACGTGTCATAGTTAAATGAAAATGTCCCACACGTGATCAAATGAAAATGTCCCATTGATTTCATGTCTCTTCCGAACTAATGCATTCATCTGGAGGTGATCCAGATGAAGAAGATCAAAGACAAAGTCAAGGCTCTGGAATTACTGCAGCAGAGGGATTCAAACCCAAAGATTACATGCCAGTGGATAGCTGATCAATGCGGTTACAGCAGGAAGCAGATTGAACGATTGTCTACCGAAAGAAAGGAAAAGGATACGT
>Ga0256404_1008893_pt1 | contig 14755 bp, 12 predicted proteins | sample RumenRJG_01DNA_FD_185990 | JGI IMG/M metagenome (GOLD analysis project Ga0256404, IMG submission 185990) | Bovine rumen microbial communities from Lethbridge, Alberta, Canada - RJG_01 | ecosystem: Host-associated > Mammals > Digestive system > Stomach > Rumen | place: Canada: Alberta | collected...
CAAGGGAGATCGTCTCGGGCAGGGCGTTGACCTGATCGTCAACTGCCTTTGCTGCCTCGAGGTCGGCAATCTTCGCCTCGGCGGCTTCGAGCTTGTTAATGACTTCATCATCTACGAGGTCAAGAGCCGTGTCGTCGAAGGTGTCGAGGTCTTCTCTGATGCCGTCGACGGTTTCTCTATCGTTGAGAGTGAGAGCCTCGAGCTCGGGGAGGTTATTGATACGGGTGGTGATTTCGTCAGCGGCTACAATGCACTCCATCATATAGAGGGCGCCGGAGAGCTTTTCGTAAATTCCGTCGTCGATAAGAGCCTTCTGGTCGTCGGTAAGGTCATTGTAAGCGGCGTAGGCTGCTTCTACGTCGTCCTTATCCGCGATGGTCATCTCATCGTTTGCGGGCAGGTTGATGATCTTTTCGGTAACTGCGTTCGCGGCTTCGATATCCGCGATGGTCTGCTCAGCGTCGGTGAGCTTGTTGATGGTCTCGTCATCTATGAGCGCCTTCTGAGCGTCGGTCAGAGCGTCGAATGCGGCTCTTGCCGCCTCTACGTCCGCCTTATCGTCGAGAGTGATCTCAGCGGGAAGGGAGACAATCTTGTCATCAACAGCGTCGGCGGCGTCCTGATCAATTGCCGCGGCGAGGGCTGCCTCAGCGTCGGTGAGCTTGTCGAGTGTTTTCGTGGTGATCAGTGCTTTCTGGTCGTCGGTCAGGGCTTCATATGCCTGTCTCGCCTCGTTGATCTGCTCCGCGTCGGCGAGGGTCACGCTTTCGGCGTCGGGCAGGGCGTTGATCGCGTTGATAGCCTCGGTGCTCTCGGCGGGAACATAGCGCTCGGTGAAGATCACGCCGTAATCCCACGCCTCGTCTTCTATACCGTCGGGACGGAAGTAGATATTGTACTTGTCGTTATTCTCGACAGAAATGTTGTTATCCATGCCGTCGGGGAACCATACGAAGTCCTCGCCCGGTTTAGCGTATACGACCTTGAATCCGTCGGTGGTCGTCAGCGGGACTTGAGTAATCATATACTCGCCGTCTGCCTCGGGGTTTTCGGTGAGCCGGTACGCGGGGTCTACCTTCCAGTTGGTGAAGGTACCGACGAGGTAGTAGCCGGGCTCGTACTTCGCGACAGCGTCAAAGGTCGCGGTGTAGGTGATATCGCCTGTGACAGCGGGGAGAGTATCGGTTGCGCCGTAGGCGGTGGCGCCGTCAGTCCAGCCGGAGAAGGTGTAGGTGAAGTCGTCGTCCTCCGCCTTTTCGGGCACATTGCCGCTATAGGCAGGGGCAGTGCCGTCCTCAACCGTGTCGGTTTTGAGAACGGTGTCGCCGTTCTTCCATGTTACGGTGTAGCCGGTGGGAGCGGGAGCAGGAATGTAATAGGTTGTGTTGAGGTTCGGAGTTCCTTTGAATTTACCGCCGGTGGAACTAAACATATTATTAAGTGCATAAGTTGCAGATTGACCCGTACCGCTTGACGGAATCCTGTATTCGGCTGAATATGTAATACCATCAAATGTACCCGCTTCGTCTGAAATATAAATCTTGGGGCAGTTACTAAACATATCGCAGTAGCACATAATCGCAAGCGTTGTCGCGGGAAGCTCGGGAGCGGTGGTCAGATTCTCGCAGTACGAAAACATACTGTTGTAGCAACCATACTCCAGCGTTGTCGCGGGAAGCTCGGGAGCTGCGGTCAGGCTCTTACAGCCACTAAACATACCGTAGTAGCAGGCTTCCATCATTGTTGTCGCGGGAAGCTCGGGAGCCGCGGTCAGGCTCTCGCAGCCTTGAAACATACCGTTGTAGCAGTTTCTCGCCAGCGTTGTCGCCGGAAGCTCGGGTGCTGCGGTCAGGCTCTTACAACCTCCAAACATAGTGCTGTAGCAGCTTTCCGCAAGCGTAGTCGCGGGAAGCTCGGGAGCCGTGGTCAGATTCTCGCAGCCTGCAAACATATTGTAGTAACAGCAATCCGCAAGCGTAGTCGCGGGAAGCTCGGGAGCTGCGGTCAGGCTCGTACAACCTTCAAACATATTGCTGTAGCAATATGGCGCAAGCGCTGTTTCAGGCAGTTCAGGCGCTGTCGTTAATCCGGTACAGTAATCAAACATATATGAAAAGCAATAATCGGTCAAGCCTTGAATCACGCCATCACTGAGCCTCAGCGACATAACATTACCGCTGCACGCTGCTTTTCCGCCAATCGAAACGTATTTGGAAAAATCGAATGTAGTATCTTTTCCGCTAAAGCTAACAGAATCGCCCTCGTTTGCGAGCGCAATCTGCGTGCCCGGATCATAACTGACCCAACCGGAGTTGTTTTTATTATACTGCAAATTATTACCGCAACTAACATTCAACTTTACCGAAGAGCAGGCTTCTACTGCCGTGAATGTCAGATAATCACTCTCAGGCAGAATATCGCCGGCTTGCGGCTTCGCCGGAGTCGGAGCCTCGGTGGGAGCCTCGGTCGGCTCGGGAGCGGCGCTCTTAAGCGTGAACACGATGGACTGAATGCCGTAAACATCACCTGAGAAGGTTACTTCTGATGATTCACCTGTCCATGTAACTGTATAATATGGTATCCATTCTGGATCTTCCGGCATCATGTTATCCCAATATCCGCCGCTTTCCGCAACTGTGGCACCGGGGAAATTAAGGGAACCATAATACTCAGCATCCTTGAGTTCAATCTTGGTGAATACCGATCCTTCGGGCGCCGTAAAGGTGGCGTTGCCTCTTCCACCAAAGAAACAATCGTTCACACGGGTATTGCCTTGCTCTGTAGTAAGAGTTACACCGCCGGAAGATTTTCCGCCGCTGGTCTTTTGAAGGCTATTATTATCCCATGTGACGGTGCTGATTACAGGCTGAGCCTCGGTCGGAGCCTCGGTCGGAGCCTCGGTGGGAGCCTCGGTGGGAGCTTCGGTGGGAGCAGGGGTGCTCTTAAGCGTGAACACGATGGACTGGAAGTTGGTAATACCACCTGAGAAGGTTACTTCCGATGCTTCACCTGTCCATGTGGCCGAATAATACTGCACCCAAAATGGAGCTTCCGGATCATCGTTCTGATAACCGCCGGACTCCGCAACTGTGGCACCGGGGAAATTAAGAGAGTCATAATTACTAAAATTCTTGATTTCAATCTTGGTGAATACCGATCCTTCGGGCGCCGTAAAGGTGGAGTTGCCTCTTCCCTTATAGAAAACATTGCCTATACGGGTATTACTTTGTGCCGTAGTAAGGGTAACGCCACCTGATGACATTCCACCAGTTTCGGGAAAAGAAGTCCATGTGACGGTACTTGTTTCTTCTTCTGCCGCGCTCGCCGTGATCGGAACCACGGTGAACAGGCTGACGATCATCATAAAGACCAGCAGGATACTGACGGGTCTTTTGAGTTTTTTCATCATGTAAAAAATCCTCCTTAAAATAATATAGGTTGAGATTGCCACGTCGCCGACGCACACGTCCGCTTCTCGCAATGACATTCTCTGATAGGTTGAGATTGCCACGTCGCAGACGCACGCGTCCGCTCCTCGCAATGACATTCTCTAGATATAACCGTTTTCTCTTTGATCTGTCCGCTGACCGCATACAATATTGATATCGGACATTGGCTCGCGCCAACAAAGGAAAACAAAAGTTAACAAAACACGAAACACAGGCGCAGCAGAACCGCGTCCATGCTTGATTATACTAATCCTTAATTAAAACCTTTATCAGATATTAAGGATTAGTATTACCGAATGATCACACAGCGAAAGCGCCGAAAGATGAATGTACAAAGCGCCGCCGCTGTATCGTGGTCTTTCCTAAAAATACCATGTATCATATAAAATATTTTAGTAATTTTGATTATATCATACAATCCTTTCGTAAATATTCCCAGCCGGAATTATTTTGCTGATTTATATCAAAAAAATGAGCCGATCTACCTAAGCAGCAATAAAACACCAAATATATAATCATTTTCATTATCTCGTATTTTTTTTGAATTTTCAAGGGGGGTTCCACAACGTCACCTCGGTCTTGACCGTCAATGCTTGCGTTTCTTTATAAAATTATGTAAACTATGAATCATCTTTGAGGAAGTTGCATGGTTTTATGCAACTTTTTTCTTTTGTCGCGCTATAGGCGGAGAGGTAATACGGGAAAAGAGGTGTAATCTACGGAAACACAGATCATCCGGCTGGCTCAGATCATCGGCGCGGTGACCGTGATCCTGAGCGCGGTGCTCGGCGGGTATAGGCTGTACGACAAGCTCGTCGAGCTGGAACGGCGCGTGACCTCGCTGGAGAAGGAGAATCACGGGATCAAAAAAGAAAACGCGCTGGTTATCTACGCGCTGGGCGCTTGTCTTGACGGTCTGCATCAGCAGGGCTGTAACGGCAAGGTGACCGAGGCGATGGAGAAGATCGGCAAGTACATCAATCAAGCGGCGCACGATCAGGAGGATTAGCGCGGCATGAGAAAACGGGTCGCACCAAAATGGATGCGACCCGTTTGTGCTTCATGCGCTGTAACGCTTATTTCATCAGATCTTTGCCGGCGTTCCACGCTTTGCCCGCTTTCTCGCCGGTGACATAGTAGCCGCTCTTGAACTGGTCAAAGATCAGAGCGTTGAGTTTTTCGACCTCGACGCGGTCTTTTTCGTCAAGAAGCGTTTCTTCTGCTTGGGTGTTGACGATCTTGCCGACGATACAGTACATGTTCTCGGTGTCGATCACCTCGGCAAGCTCGCACTCCATCACGACGGGAAATTCGTCGATGATCGGCGCGTTGACCAGCTCGCTTTTGGCGGCATGGTATCCGGTGCGCTCAAATTTGTCAGCCATCTTGTTGCCCGTGGCGATCCCGAAGAAATCGGCGACGTCCATGTGCGCTTTGTCGGCGATGCTGACGGTGAAGGCTTTGGAGGAAAGGATGTTTTGGGTGATTTTGTGACCCTCGCTGATGAACAGGGCGATTTTGTCCATCGCGCAGATCATGCCCCAGGCGGCGTTCATCGCGCAGACTTTGCCGCTTTCGTCATATGCCGCGACAATCAGGACGGGCATGGGGAAGACTGCGGGGACTTTTCCTAAATTCTTTTTCATGTTTTACCTCTTTTCTTTGTTGACAGATTATCACTCTGATAATATAATTATAACAAATAATTATCATTTGACAAGAAGGGTGTCTATGAAAGTTTTAATGATTAACGGTTCTCCCAGAGTCGGCGGCAATACCGCTGTTGCTCTTGCCGAAATGGAAAAAACCTTCCGCAAAAACGATATCGACGTCGAGATCATGCAGATCGGCAACAAACCCATCCGCGGCTGTATCGCCTGCGGTACCTGCATGAAGAAGGGTCAGTGTGTTTTTGACGACGAGGTCAACGAGGCGGCGGAGAAGTTCGCCGAGGCGGACGGTCTTGTCATCGCTTCTCCTGTCTACTACGCATCCGCCAACGGTACGCTGGTTTCTTTCCTCGACAGGCTGTTCTACTCTTGCCGCTGTGACAAGCGCATGAAGGTCGGCGCATCGGTTGTCGTCGCGCGCAGAGGCGGACTCTCAGCGACCTTTGACGAGCTGAACAAGTACTTCACCATCAACCAGATGCCGATCGCCTCCAGCCGTTACTGGAACAGCGTGCACGGCAGAGAAAAGGGAGAGGCGGAGCAGGACGCCGAGGGCATCCAGACGATGCGTATCCTTGCCGAGAACATGAGCTTCTTGATGAAGAGTATCGCGCTGGGTAAGGAAAAGTTCGGGCTGCCCGAGCCTGAGGAAGTGCAGTTTACCCACTTTATCCGCTGAAAATGTCAGAAAAAAATACCTCCGTAGGTTTTGTGATCTGCGGAGGTTGTTTTGTATGTTACCGTAAAAATCCGTTGATGATCTGCTCTTCTGCTTCCGCCTCGGTTAAGCCAAGGGTCATCAGCTTGATGATCTGATCGCCGGCGATCTTGCCGATCGCGGCTTCATGCACCAGAGAAGCGTCCACGTCGTTTGCCTCCAAGGCGGGTACGGCAAGGATTTTGCCGTTGTCCATAATGATGGAATCACACTCGGTGTGGCCTTTGCACGCGGCGTTGCCGACGATTTTCAGGTCGAGCTTTTGGTAGGAATCATCGCGGGCGACGCCGCGGGAGACGACGTCGGCGTTAGCGCCCTCGCCGTTGAGGCTAACCGCATAGTCGCTCAGCGCCTGCTGGACGCCGTGGGTCATCAGACGTTCTCTGACGATCAGCTTCGCGCCTGCTTTCAGCTCGGCGACGGTCTTGCGGCTGGTGTCGTCTACGCCCTTGATCTGCACCATTTCCATCTCGCAGGTGCTGCCCTCTTCCATATAGACCTCGGTCACGGGGTTTAAGATGCGTTTTCCCGTGCCTTTGCCGGAGCCGAAGTGTTTTTCGATATATTTGACCTTGGCGTTTTTGCCGACGTAAAAACGGTGGACGCCGTCGTGCTGAGAGTCGTGGTTGCCGCAGTTGTCGATGCCGCAGCCCGCGACGATCTCGATATCCGCGTTGTCGCCGATGTAAAAGTCGTTGTACACCGTTTCTTTGAGACCGCTTTGCGTCATGACGACGGGGATATGGACGCTTTCGCCGACGGTGTCGGGCTTGATGAAGATATCCATGCCGCTGACGCCGGTTTTCGATACGATCTCTACGTTCTCGGTCGACTGTCTGCCGATACTCATGCTGTCGGAGCGGATATTGTACGCGCCCGTGATTTCGCCGTCGATATCGGCAATCTCGCGCAGTAAGTATTGCTGTATGTTGTTCAGTTCCATGCTATCACCCCTTATCCGTAATGCCCTGGCAGTTTTTGACCGCAGCCGGGGTACCGATCAGCTCGGGCAGTATCTCGTCGCGGCTGCCCTGTCTTTCGATCTCGCCGCTGCCCAGAACGATGATTTCGTCGGCAATATCGAGGATGCGCTCCTGGTGGGAAATAATCAGGATGGAACGGTCGGCGATTTCTTCGCGCTGTTTTTGGAAAACGTCGATGAGGTTGCTGAAGCTCCACAGGTCGATACCCGCTTCAGGCTCGTCAAACAGGGTCAGCAGGGACTTTCTCGCGAGGACAGTCGCGATCTCGATGCGCTTGAGCTCGCCGCCCGAGAGGGAGGAGTTGACCTCGCGGTTGATGTACTCTCTGGCGCACAGCCCGACCATCGAGAGGTAGACGCACGCGTCGGCGATCGACAGCTCGCGGCCTGCCGCTAAACGGATCAGGTCGAGCACCTGGATGCCTTTGAACTTGACCGGCTGCTGGAACGCGAACGCGATCCCTTTTTTGGCGCGCTCGGTGATGCTCATCGAGGTGATGTCCTCGCCGTTGAAGAGGATCTGACCTGAGGTGGGTTTTTCGATACCGGCGATCAGCTTGGCAAGCGTAGATTTGCCGCCGCCGTTCGGGCCGGTGATGACGATCAGCTTGCCGTCGGGGATCGTCAGGCTGATATCTTTGATGATTTCTTTCCCCGCGGCTTCATCTTCGACCGTAAAGGAAAGATTTTTGATCTCTAACATGGGGGTTCTCCTTCATATCTAAATGGGTGTTTTGTCAGTTACCATAGCATTATAACGCATTTCGGCGGCGATAGCAACCGCTAGTTGTAAATTTTCTGTGACGGTTATTGCAATCTGTTTTTTGTTTGTGTTATACTTTTTTTGAGGTGATTGAGGTGAGTAAGGACAGACTGGCCGCGTTTATGGACGCGGTGCTTGCGATTATCATGACGATACTGGTTTTGGAACTGCCAAAACCCGATCCTGTCACGTTTGAAGGCGTACTGGCGCTAAGAGATACCTACATGACCTATGCCTTATCCTTTTTTTGGCTCGGCACGATGTGGGTGAATCTTCACAACGAGTGGCACCATATCAAGATCATCAACACGCGCATCGTGTGGCTGGGTATTCTGCTGCTGTTTGTGACCTCTTGGATCCCTTACAGCATGAGCGTGGTAGCGCTTGACAACATGAACCGTGTCGCGCAGGTGCTGTACGGCATGTCGGTGCTGCTGGTGACGTTCGCGAACCTCGCGCTTTCAATATCGCTGTACCGGTGTCACTACGACTTTGACGAGTGTGATTCAACGCGGCACAAGTGGCTCTTGATGGTCAAGTACATCCCCGATATCATCATCAAGATCATCGGTATGATCCTCGCGGCGTTTGTATATCCGCCGGCGATGGTGTACTCCGTTCTGCTGGCGATGCTGTGGATGTTTGTGCCGGTTGAAAAAATCTATGACACAAAGCAAAAAGGTTAAGCGGTATCGGCGCTTTGCTGATTTTAGTATTTTCACGATTTTGCGCAATACTATCAAAGAGGTGAAGGAATGAAAAAACTGATTTGTCTATTGATGATCGGCGTGCTGGCGCTGACGCTGTTCGCCTGTAACGCCCAAAAAGCGCCTGTCTCCGAAGGAGAAGCGCCGCAGAGCGCGGTCGCAACACAGCCTGCCGCAACACAGCCGGGCGAAACGACGATGGCGGCATCTAAAGAAAAGGTTGTGCGTGATCCCGACAAGGTGTATGAGTATGAAACCCGCGTGATCTGGTGTGAGAACAACGGCAACCGTATTTACGGCGAGGCGTATATCCCGATCAGCGAGACCGAAACGAAGTTTCCGCTGGTGATCCACGCCCACGGCATGGGGTCGAACATTGAGGCCGGCGAGGGCTACTGCAAACGCTACGCCGAAAAGGGCTTTGCCGGATACAGCTTTGACTTCCCCGGCGGCAGCCGTCCGGGCACGGAGAATATGAGCGACGGCGACCCGATGAAGAACTCCGCCGTGACGGAGGCGTCGGATTTACAGGCAATCCTTGACAGCGCCATGACATGGGATTTTGTCGATACCGACCGTGTCTTTCTGGAAGGCGGCAGTATGGGCGGTCTGGTTGCGACGATGGTGGGACTGGATAACGTCGACAGGATCGCGGGTATGATCCTGCATTATCCCGCGCTGTATATGCCGCAGGCGATCACTTCGCGCTACAGCAGTCCCGAAGAGGTTCCCGAGACTTTGTCCTTCGGCGACGACTATGCGCTCGGGCGCGTATGGGCAACCGATCTGTGGGGCGTTGACGTGGTCAGCCGTCTGAACACCTTCAACAAACCCGTGACGATCATCCAAGGCTCGGATGACCAGCTCGTAGCGGCTTCTTCCATTGAGGAGGCGTCGCACCTGTTCCCTAATGCGGAGTTTCATCTGATCGAGGGCGCGGGTCACGGCTTCGGCGGCGATGACTTTGAGGCTGCCGTGAAGTACGGTCTGGATTATCTGTATCAAAACACCTGATATTATCACAAAGCCCTGCGACAGGTTCGCAGGGCTTTTGCTATTTCGCGGGACGGTTGATGCGAAACGATGATGATCGCTGCCTGTGGTTGTTGATGAACGATAAGGTATCAATCGTTTCGAAAAAATCCTGTGAAAAATCGGAATATTTCCGCGAGATTATTGACTAAAAATGTCGTTTGGAGTAAGCTATAACTATGTGTGATTTAGTTATGAATGACGAAGTTCCCGTTATCACAATCGAAGAGCTTGCTGATCTGCCCGAAAGCGCATATCGCCTGTACGACGTGCGCAGTGAAATGTCTTTTGGCTACGGCAGTATTCCGCGCGCCGAAAGCTGTCCCGATATTGTGGAGATGGCCGACAGGGGAGAGCTGCCGAAGGGTCAAAAGCTCGTTCTCTTTTGTATGCACGGTACGCAGAGCGCAGATGAAGCGCTCGCGCTGTCGCGGATGGGCTATGACGCGTACAGCCTTTCGGGCGGGTATGAAACCTGGCTGAGAAAGCACATGGACAGCGCCGACATCTCGCGCGAGGTGGAGCAAAGCCTGACCAAACGCCGCCGCTTTAAGGAGAATATCTTTCACCGCTTTACCAAGGCGGTGGTAGAGTTTGATATGATCCGCCCCGGTGATAAGATCGCCGTCTGTATTTCGGGCGGCAAGGACAGCATGCTGATGGCAAAGCTCTTTCAGGAGCTGAAACGCCATGATAAGTTTCCCTTTGAGCTGGAGTTTCTGGTGATGGATCCCGGGTACAACGAGATCAACCGTCTGTTGATCGAGAATAACGCACGCGCGCTGAACATCCCGATCACCGTCTTTGAGACCTCGATCTTTGACGCGGTGTATAAGGTAGAAAAGTCGCCTTGCTATCTCTGTGCGAGGATGCGGCGCGGATGGCTGTACAAAAAGGCAAAGGAGCTCGGCTGTAACAAAATCGCCCTCGGTCACCATTATGACGACGTGATCGAAACCATCCTGATGGGGATGCTGTGGGGAGGTCAGGTGCAGACGATGATGCCCAAGCTCCACAGCACCAATTATCAGGGGATGGAGCTGATCCGGCCTTTGTACTATGTGCGTGAGGAGGAGATCAAGGCGTGGCGCGACTTTAACCGTCTGCACTTTATCCAGTGCGCCTGCCGCTTCACGGATACCTGCAGCTCGTGCCGCGACGACGGGACGTCTGAGTCAAAGCGAATGGAAACCAAGCTTTTGATACGGCAGCTCAAAAAGACAAATCCTCATATCGAGGCGAACATCTTTAACAGTATGCACAACGTAAACGTCGATACCGTGATCGCCTACAAAAAAGACGGCGCGGTGCATCATTTTCTCGACGCCTATGACGCTGATAAGGGAGGTGGCGCATGAGTACGCTGGCTGATTACATCCGCTGGTACGCGGATCTCAGCTTTTACGAAAAGCCGTTCTGTGAAACGGATAACGTCGTTTTGAGCATGCTGGCTTACTATGACTTCAATGTTAAACACCGCGCCTCTGTCAGACGCGCCTGTGCCAATACGACGGCGAATGACAGCTTTCTGGAGGCGCTGTGCGAGTCTCGCCGTTTCGGTAATCTGATGATCTCCGAGTACAAGGAAATTTTCAGCCGTGATGCGGGAACGCAGTTTGCGGCGATGCAGTTTCATCTGTATGATGATGTTTACTATATCGCTTTTCGCGGTACAGATAATACGCTTGTCGGCTGGCGCGAGGATTTTGTGATGAGCTATCAGACTATCCCCGGTCAGCAGAGCGCGGTGGAGTATCTTGAGCGCGTGATCGAGAACGATAAGGATTATATTGTCGGCGGTCACAGCAAGGGAGGACATCTGGCGCTGTACGGCGCTTGTTATGTCAGCGACGAAAAGCGCAAGCGCATCATCCATATCTATAACAACGACGGTCCCGGACTGTGCCCCGAGGTCAGCGACAGGACGCTGGTTGACAAGGTCAAGGACCGCGTGACCATGATCGTACCGCGGTACTGTGTGTTCGGCAAGATCTTTGAGCATGAGTTTGAGGATCTGCGGATCGTTACCAGCCCCAACAATGGGTTGATGGAGCATGACATCATCAGCTGGGAGGTCAACTACGGCAAGCTCAATACCGCAGAAAAGCTCGATCCCGCATGCCAGTGGATCGACGACGTGATGGACAGATGGCTTGAGGCGGTCTCTCCCGAAGAACGTGAAAGACTGGTCAACAGCATTTTTGAGACGGCGGAAGCCGGCGGGGCCGAGACCTACACCGAGGTTTTGGAGGGAGGTATCGACGGCGCGGAGAATATGCTGAAAAGCATGGTGGAATCCGACAGCCTGAAAACCGTTGCTAAAATTCCCGAAAAAGCGCTGTTCGGTGACTTTCTGGAGCGTCTCAGGACAGGAAAACTCGCGAAGTTTATTAACGCAAATCAGCTGGTTGAAGGTATCATCTTCAGCGTTTTCGGTATCCTCATGCTGATCTTTCCGCAGGTTTCGTTCCAGCTGATTATTACCTTTTTGCTGATCGGCCTGGTGCTGTTTCAGCTGGGCTATACGATCAAAAAACTGCGTGAGAGTCACTGGGACTTCGGCGGGGAACGTGTGCGGTTCTATATCTTTTTCGCGATGGCGGCGGTGCTGGCAATTATCCTGGTCAAACAGCAGGCGATCTTTGTCGTCGGCAGTGCGATCGCCGGTATCTGGCTGCTGGTGACTTCATACAGGAGCTTTCTGTCGCTCAAGAGCTTTGACCATAAGGGCTTCGGTTACTGGAAAAACCTTATCAAAGGTATCCTGTATGCGGGATGCGGCGTGTTTATTATGATCGCGCCGGTCGAAATGCTGAGCTGGTTTGTGCTTGCACTCGGCGCAATTATGACGATCAACGGCGTTTGCACGATCGTGTATTCTTTTATCAAGGCTAACGAGAAGTATTCAAAAAGCACACGAGAATAATTCTATTTTAGAATTAAATTAATTGCAAATACCATGGAGAATAAGGATTTATGAAGAGGGAAGGATTTAAGTCGCGGCTGGGCTTTCTGCTGGTAAGCGCCGGCTGCGCAATCGGTATCGGAAACGTCTGGAAGTTTCCGTATATCACGGGTCAAAACGGCGGCGGACTGTTTGTACTGTTCTATCTGCTGTTTTTGGTCATCATGGGCGCTCCCGTGTTGACGATGGAGCTGGCTGTCGGCCGTGGCAGCCGCAAGAGCGCGGTACAGGGATACAAGGCGCTTGAGCCGAAGGGGAGTAAGTGGCATCTGCACGGCTGGATCTGTATTTTGGGCTGTCTGATGCTGATGATGTACTACACCACCGTTTCCGGTTGGATGCTCAACTATGCCGTCAAGTTTACGACAGGCGCTTTCAGCGGCGTGACGACGGACGGTGTGGGTGATGTGTTCAACAATATGCTCAGCTCCCCGTGGGAGATGCTGGGCTTTATGGGCATCACCGTTGCGATCGGCGTGCTGGTATGCAGCTTGGGACTGCAGAACGGTATCGAAAAAATCAGCAAGGTGATGATGCTTTGTCTGCTGGGACTGCTGGTTTTGCTCGCAATCCACAGTATCACGCTTTCCGGCGCGGGAGAGGGTATCAGCTTTTATCTGCTGCCGAGCATCGAACGCGCGAAAGAGGTCGGTATCGGCAACGTTATCACCGCGGCGATGAACCAGAGCTTCTTTACGCTGTCGCTGGGCGTCGCGTCGATGGAGATCTTCGGCAGCTACATGAGCAAGGATAACACCTTAGGCGGTGAGTCGCTTCGCATCGCGGGGCTGGACACCTTTGTCGCGATCATGTCGGGTCTGATTATTTTTCCGGCATGCTTCTCCTACGGCGTCGAACCCTCCGCGGGTCCTTCGCTGATTTTTGTCACCCTGCCGCAGGTCTTTATCCACATGACCGGCGGTCGCCTGTGGGGATCGCTGTTCTTTGTGTTCATGACCTTCGCGAGCCTTTCGACGGTCATCGCGGTGTTCGAGAACATTATCGCCGCGGGCATGGATAACTTTGGCTGGAGCCGCAAAAAATCCTCCATCATCAACTTTTTTATTCTCCTGCTTACCGGCCTCCCCTGCGCGCTGGGCTATAATCTGCTCAGCAACGTTCACCTGATCGGCGGCAGGGATATCCTCGACAGCGAGGATTTCATTGTCAGCAATATACTGCTTCCGGTCGGCGCGCTGGTGTTTACCTTCTTCTGCGTGACCAAATGGGGCTGGGGCTTTGATAAATTTATCGAAGAAGCCAATACCGGTAAGGGATTCAAAATTCCTCACTGGATGAAATATTATTTTCGGTTCGGACTGCCTGTACTGGTGCTGATTATCTTTATACAAGGTTTAATGAATTAAAAGGAGGATACTATGATCTGGGAAGCTGATTTTTTATTGGCGCTGCAAAACATCCGCATACCTTTTCTTGATGTGCTGATGAAAGGAGCCACTCTGCTCGGCGAGCACGGCATTGTTTCTATTTTGCTGGGCATCATTCTGATTATGATTGCGAAAACCCGCAAAACCGGTATCGAGGTGCTGCTGTCGGTCGCACTGGCGTTTATCGTTGCTAATCTCATCATCAAGAACGCTGTCGCGCGTGTGCGTCCGTATGACGCGTATGCTTTTTTGGTGCCTGCCGTAACAAAGCCTCATGACTTTTCGTTCCCCTCGGGACACACGGTCAACGCCTTCGCCGCGGCTGTCGCAGTTTTTCTCAACCACAAGAAGATTGGTATCGTTGCGCTGATATTAGCGGCTTTGGTAGCGTTCTCGCGTCTGTATGTCGGCGTGCACTATCCGACCGACGTTCTTACCGGCGCGGCGATCGGTATTATTTTCGCGATTCTGGTACATTATCTGATCTATCCCGCCTGCGAGAAGGGTATCCGTAAGCTGCGCGCAAAGAAGGCGAATGGATGACGGTTAAAGAAGAGTTGTTTGCCTACGCGGCAAATACTTACGGCGTAGAGCCGGATTATCCGTTCAGTACTGTTCCAACCTACGCGGTACTGCGCCATCTGAGCAATCGCAAATGGTTTGCGCTGTTCGGTGATGTGGAGCGCTGTAAGCTCGGACTGGATGGGGAAGAAAGGGTCGATATCATCAACATCAAGTGCGATCCGATCCTCGGAGGCTCTCTGCGTCTGCAGGAGGGGTATTTTCCGGCGTACCACATGAATCATGACGGATGGCTGACTGTTTTGCTCGACGGAACCGTGCCGGCGCAGGAGATTATCCCGCTGCTCGACATGAGCTTTGAACTGACGATGGTTAAGCCGAAAAAAAGAAAATAAGACATCAATAAACCGCTGTACCGAGGTACAGCGGTTGCAGTCTGTCGAAAAAGTCCAGCGAGAGCTGGGCTTTTTGTCGTATTTATGGTAAAATAGATACGGTGATTGTAATGTTAGAAAAGAACGTAAATAATAGATCGTTAGTAGAGATCGTGAGCTTAGAG
>Ga0256404_1008894_pt1 | contig 14755 bp, 21 predicted proteins | sample RumenRJG_01DNA_FD_185990 | JGI IMG/M metagenome (GOLD analysis project Ga0256404, IMG submission 185990) | Bovine rumen microbial communities from Lethbridge, Alberta, Canada - RJG_01 | ecosystem: Host-associated > Mammals > Digestive system > Stomach > Rumen | place: Canada: Alberta | collected...
TGTGTGAAGCCGTTCCACCGACCATCATCTGTTGAACTATGCCGCCTCCATCACCTCCGGTTCCCATATCTCCAGTTCGCTCTCAATGCCGCTGTAGTAGTCCCACAGACGGTCGGGGGTGTCATAGGCGGGCAGATAATCGAAGAATTGCGCATCCTTGAAGACTGGGATTTCCTCCTCCATCTGCGTTTCCACTTCCTCCAGAAAGCCGTCGAAAAAACTGCAGAGCAAGTGCGGGTCGATGTGCAGAATGTTGCGGTAATCCGCGATAAACAGGGAATTGAGGACGATCTCTTTCCGCAGCGCCCACAGCGTTTCCTTGGTGAATCTCATTCTCACGCCCTCTTCATGATAGTGCCAGAGTTCTGAATGTAGTTGGTCAAGCGCTGCTCGACTTCCTCAAGCGCCCACCCATCTGTACAGAGCCATACCGCGATGGCGACCTCATGAACGGTGAAGCCGCTCTCCGCCATGCACAGAATCCGTTCGTGCTGATAGGAGCTCCAGCACTGGTCCAGCCATCCATAGAGGATGGCCAGCTTACACAGCATCTGCCTGTTCATTCAAGTTTCCTCCTTCTCAGATGAGTTTTCTTCGGATAGGTAATGCTCCCATCTTCGCGGCATCGGTGGCATGTCCGGCCACATGCCGGAGGTCCACAGCCATCCCCAGTGTCGCAGGTATTCTTCCGTCATCTGCCTCGCCAGCAGCGCAGCATCACGCGGATTGTCAAAGATTTTCTGCTTGTCGGCGCTCAGCCTAATCTCGATCAGCTCAATGGGGCCGTTTTTCCATTCCCGATACTGTATGAACACATCCGTCCAGTTGATGGTGTAGTAGCTTCTAACCGTCCCCTTGAATACCATGAATTCGTATTCAGGCTGCCACGCCGTCGCTCCCGGCCTGCGCCAGAAGTGTTCCGTAACAAACCATACCTCCGTGCCGACAGGCGGCTTCCAGATGCGTCCGGCCATGCTCTTACACGTCCTTCTCGGGACGGTTGACATGTTTGGTCTCTACCCAGGTGTACGCATCAGCATCTACCTGCATAGACTTTTCGAGCCAGGTCTCCGCCCGGGTCTCGGTCGTGAAAACCCCGGCACACCTGGTACCGTTACCGTCGTTCAGCATGGCGACGCTGAGCTTGCGGCCAGCCAGAGAGAGTGAAGCATCACGCAGTGCCTGAGCGGTAGCGGGAATGCCGTCGTTTTCCCGGTATGCCCAGACATCATAGTATTCTCCCTGCCCCCAGACCAGCTTATCGCCCTGAAATTCAGGATAGTGGGCCACGATGTACTTGATGGGCTGCCCCTTGCGGATGAACGATTCATCCTTCACGGCGATCTGCAATAGCAGCAGCGCGTCGTCTCCCGCAGCCAGGCAGATGTGCGGGAAATCCCGGATGATGAGCGTCTTTCCCACGAGTGCGTCCATTTCCTGTCTCGTCAGCATGACAAATCTCCTCCTCGTATAATAGTTGTTGTGGGGATATGAGAGTACACGGACGAAATAACACGGTCGTCCACCCGCCCCATGGACTGGATCAAACCCAAGTGGCAAATGTCCGGGGAGGACATCAAACTGTACTACATTACCCCGGCGATTACGACAAAGTGGGCTTGGATCACATGACTTATGGAAACGAGGATTACCGACGGACGTGTCAACCTGCACGGCAACTTTGTGGTGCGCGAAAAGCCGAAGTACGCAGATTGCATACCGTACATCAACGCTAACAACTCCGTCACCGTCGTTGAAGCAAAGGAATGGTCTAACATTTTAATGTACGTACTGATAGTCGGTCGGTAAAGTCGAAGTCGAAATCAGCGTAAAATCAAAGATTCCTCTTGCTTTTTCTGCATAGCTATGATAAGATAATTTGAGAATGAATGACTTCAATTTGGAGGTTTATTTCATGAACGAAGAAAAAGAAATGGAACTGGAATTGGACAAGGTATATGCCTTGCCTGATTTTGAATATATTGAATATAATGGCTATTGTCTTGCTATTGCACCGGAAATTGCGAAATGGATAGTTTTAGAGAGCAATGAACAATATGAGATCCTGACGATGCTTGTTGACGGAGCTGAAATTCAAACCGTGTTGGAGCTATTTGAGGATAATCAAGATGATGTGATCGCTGTTCTTACACAGCTTGAAGCTAAGCAAATCGAAGCGTCCGAACCCAAATCTGTTTTCAGAAATACAAGGCTGCATCTTCACATTACGAATAAATGTAACCTTCACTGTCCGCACTGCTATATGAAGTCTGGTGCGGCATTAAGTGATGAATTGACCATAGACGAAATCAAAACACTCTGTGATGATTTTAAGAGTTTTGGCGGCACCGATGTTTCATTAACTGGTGGGGAACCCACCTCTCGCGCAGACTTCCTTGAAATTGCTGAATACATATCTTCCATTGGAATGAAAGTGTCAGTATTTACAAACGGTTTTTCATGGGACGAAGATACGGTATACCGTTTTTCAAATCTGAATGTTGAAGGCGTGCAGATAAGCATTGATGGATATGATGAAATTTCAAATTCGACTATCCGTGGAAAAGGCGTTTTTAAGAGAGCATTGAATACGATTGACCTATTTGTTAAACACCATATTTATGTAAAGATTGCAGTAACCGCACCTTATGAGATCATCAAGAAGCATCAGGCGGATTATATTTCTTTTTCAAAAGCTCTTGTTGAAAAGTACGGTAATGATGCTATAGAGATCAACTACTCTTACTTCTTCATGCCCGGCAGAGAGCTTTCGTCTGATAGGATCAGTGAGATTAAGGACGAATACTATAAGCTCGTTGATGAGATCGTTACATCTATTTATGGGGAGATCGAGGAAGATACTTTTGTTTTCAACCTCACAGATTGTATACAAGACAGTTGCGGATATGGTGGATTGAATGTTATGGCAAATGGAGACTTTTATTTCTGCGATAGAATACCTGATGTAAATAAATCCGGAAGTATACGCAATATTCCTTTCAGCCGAATATATGAATTGATGAAGATAGCTGAAGAAGCAGGAAGAATCACTCATTTCAAACCTTGCAGAGATTGTGAACTCAGGTTCATATGTGGTGGAGGCTGCCGTGCCGAACACTTCAAGATTTTTACACAGATCGATGATGTTACCAGCATTGATTTCGACAGCATTCCTCCGAGGAAGTGCGATAAGGAACATAAAGAAAAGATTTACAAGCTAATGATAAATACGAACGAAAGGTTCTTTTGCTGATCATGAGCGATTTAATGATTACGATAAATTCGTCGGCTTCAAAGAGAAATGGCTTTCTGATAATTGAAACTTATTATACAAAAAAAGTTGATTCAAATAAGTCAGGAAAATTCAAGGGTGGAGTTATTTCGTCAGCTGATATTTACAGCAATTTGCCTATTGCAAATTGCTGTCAGGGCGATATTGCCGCACTTTTCATGAAAGAATGTCTGCGTTTGTCCGAGAACGCCTATTATGTCACTGCTTCTTCGTTGACAAGGATCATAGATAAGCTCCGATCATACAGAATGATTTTTCTGGACAATCCCGATAAATCCCTTATTCTAGTGGAAGATTCAGGATTACAGAGGTCTACCAAAAAAGCCAAGTACAGCTATAAGTTTGGAGGCACATCACTTTGCTGGTATGCTGACTGCACACTCTACATTGAGGAAGATTGTGCGAGCAGAACGACTATTAAGCAGATAATCCCTGTTCCTCATATGCAGTATTCTAAGGAAGATCAGGTGTACAGCTTGTATTTCAGCTATAACGGGGAGAATATTCCGCTTCTAGAGAAGAAGCTGTCTGTAACAAACGGAGACATGATACTGCTTCGGAATTATACCTATGAACAGGAGATCGTGGATAGTATCCTTAAAGAAAGGTTTACCAAACTTGCGGGAAGCCGCTTTATCTACTCCGGGCATAAAAATAAGCGCGACTTGGATGCATTACTTTCCACTAAAAGCATAGTTTTTGATGACGATGAAAATACGATCATACCCGACATCAAAGTAACTAGAAACGAATCAGGTTGGTTTGAGATTGATCTTTCTTATCAAATAGACGGCGAAGTGTTTGATCTTGCTTCTAAGATACAGCTATTTTCATCTCAGGACGAGATAGAAGAAAATGATAAGAAGATACTTCTTCCCGATTCTATCATTCAGGCTAGAGAGTATTTATCGGTTGTAGGAAATAAGCTGCGGATCAATCAGAATCATATATTTGAACTGCTCCATATCATCTATGACAGCAATTCGAGTATTTCGGAATACTTCTCATACAGTGATATTGTGCTGGCTCTGCCCGATCATGTTGCATCAGTAGCCTACCCATATCAGCTTGAAGGAATAAAATGGCTCAAATTCTTATTCCTGAATCATTTTGGCGGTTGTCTTGCCGATGATATGGGATTAGGAAAGACATTTCAGGTTATTTCTTTTCTTGAAGATCGGGAAGTGAAAAATAGAGTTAAAAAAGTACTTATCATTGTTCCGAAGTCGCTCCTCAGCAATTGGAAGAAAGAATTTGAAAAGTTCAATTCAAGTTATATAGTAAGTATTTATCATGGAGATAAGCGGGGAGATTTTAACTTTGAGAATACAAACGTTATTATCACCACTTATAATACAGCCTATCTTGACTTGAAAAAGCTGAATGAAATAACGTATTCTTTAGTCGTATTTGATGAGATACAAACAATTAAAAGTCACAAGAGTATCACTTCTGATGCCATGAAGCAGATAAAGTCAGATATGAAGCTTGGTCTGTCGGGTACTCCTATGGAGAATAGCATATCTGAACTATGGAATATAATGGATATACTCAATCCTAATGTGTTTTATAGTCACTCCATATTCATGAGAAGATACAGTGGAAAGAACTATAATGAACTGAAAAGTATACTTAACTTGTTTATACTCCGTAGAATGAAAATAGATGTTCTTCATGAATTGCCCCAAAAGTCTGTGCAGATTATTTATTGCGATATGGATCAGGAACAGAGAAAACTCTATACAGGCATCAATATAGCAGTAAAAAAAGCAATAATGAGCTTGAAGGCTTTTGCAGCGCCTGTTGTGCTTAAAGGCCTTACTTTGCTTCGTGAGTGTTGCTGTCACCCTCTTTTGCTTAATGAGGAAACAAACGTTGATAAGGTGTCTGAATCATGTAAACTCGATGCATTGGAGTTGCTTGTAGATAATCTTGTAGGCTCAGGTCACAAAATACTGATATTCAGCAACTACACTTCTATGCTCCACATGATACGAGGAGAACTGAAAAAGAACGAACACTACAAGAGGATCATTTATTATCTCGACGGAAAAACAAAAGATAGAATTGATGTAGTAAATAGATTTGAAAATTCTAAGGAGGGTATCTTCCTGATAAGCATTAAAGCAGGCGGAGTCGGACTGAATCTTGTGTCAGCTCAAGATGTCATTATTTATGATCCGTGGTGGAATCCATTCGTAGAGCAACAGGCAGTTGACAGAGTATATCGTATCGGGCAAGATAAACCGGTCACCGTATATAAGCTCGTTGCAGCCAATACGATAGAAGAACGGATCTTAGAGATGCAAAAAGACAAGGAACAGGACTTTGATGAGTTGATCAACGGTATATCCACCGATAAGAATATCGACCTGAGAGATATTATCGAATTGCTCCAATGAGGTGAAGAATGATACACATACCTGATATATTAATGTATTTACAATACTATAAAAAAAGTGCCTATCTGGAGCTTTTGAAAATCTGCAAAAGACTGGATTACACAGGAAGGATAGAAAGCCATATTTCTTCTTTGAGAGGATATGAAGGCTGTTATCCAATCAAAGGTCTGTTAAAAAAGATTAATATCACTCCGGAAGATAGGTTTTTGGATATAGGCTGTGGTAAAGGTTTGTCTTTGTACTATTCATCTAAGTTCGATTTTAAAAGAATAGACGGAATAGAATACTCAAAAAAGCTGACACATATTGCCAAATGTAATGCAAGGATACTTAATGATCGAAGAATTCATATCTATAATTGTGATGCTCGAAGTTTTAAGCACTATGAACAGTATAACTACTTTTTTATAAACAACCCGTTTTCAGCAGAGATAATGGAGCAGGTTGTGGCAGCTATCATCAACAGCTATTCTGTCAGCAAAAGAACAATAGTTGTTATTTATCAATTTCCATTCAGTATAGAGGTGTTAAAAAAACACGGCTTTAAAATATTGTACGAAAAAAAGCCAAATTCTATATTGACATTTGGCTAAAGATATGTTATCATTATAAAGTGAAATAATTTGTTGGCGAAACACCATTACTGTATTGGAGGGGATTTACTTGAAGATAAAATGGACTGTAAAGCAGAAGCCTAAGAAGGTTGCAAATTCGTTTGGTTGCTTTACGCACTGCGAAAAAATGAGAAACAGTTAATTGGAGGTGATTAGCTTGAAAACGATAACTGTCAAATGGAAAGTAGTAACAATGCCTGAGAAGACTGTGCAGAAGGCTGCGAGCCATTTTACGTTTAAGACTTGTACTGTGAAATGTGGCGAATAATTGATAGCTTGTGTTAGATTAATTGATAAAACGGCTGAACCTTTAGGAACAGCCGTTTCCTTGTATTTAGACATAAATCATACACTCGCCATTCTAAATTGAGAATAGTATTAAACCTACTATTGTCTAGGTCTCCAACGCTGTTATTAAAGCCAAGGATCACCCCGATTTTGGCATTCGTTATCGCCGCATCAAGTCTCACCGCGGCCACAAGAAAGTCATCATCGCCATTTGCTGCATGCTTTGTAGACCAGATTGTAAACGCCCTTCGGCCAGCGGGCGTCGAACCAGTGCCAGATGTCGAAACGATCGGTGCCGACCGGCCAGCCCATGTATTCCTCGTCGATCTCGTCGGCATCGTTGATGGGAATGTCTTCGAACTGCTCCCACAGGAAGCGCATCTCGTCGATGGAGTATTCCTGCTGGCTGTCGCACAGCTTCAGACCGCCGTATTCGCCGCATTCCAGGCAATGATCCGGAATCGTGATCTCCGTCTCACGCCCGATCCATCCGCAACGCTCACACTTTACGATTCGCATTGGCTTTTCCTCCGAGCGCTCCATATATCTTGCAGTTGGTGCTGCTGCGGTTGCTGACACAGTAGCCGCTCTTGCAGGCATACCCCTTCACGAGCCGGTTGAACAGGTTGCAGGCATCCCGGAAGATTTCCTCATCATGCAACGCGATGTCCTCCAGTTCAGTGTCATCTGCCCCATCAGGAATGCAGATGATCCACGCCATGTACGCCTCTTCATCGTTCATGGCGCACACCAGTCGGTGCATGGACTTGAGGATGTCCACCCGTTCACGCTTGTCATAGCTCATGTCATCGCCTCCGCTTCATCATTCCTTTTTTCGTTGCCCTCTGGTACACGGACATTGATCTTCATATACAGGAACTTCTTCCCGTAAGAGATGTTCATGATATCCTGCGGGTAGAGCCTTGCCTCACTCCCGTAGGCTTCCTCAAACTCCTTCCTGCTGGAGGCGTCCATCCTCCATAACGGATAGTAGCCTCTGTCCACATTCTGGCTGGAAGCTACGCTGCAGATTCAGTACGCCTGCTTCAATGCGGCAGTCGATGTATTTTTTATCCTTTGTCACCAGCATGCGCACCATCTTCTCATCGTGAATGCTTTCCCTGATGGCACGCCTGTAGTGGCGCTCACCCGGGGTGGCTTCAAGCTCGGCGATTCGAGCTATGATCTGTGGCTTTTCCCACAGGAACTGGTTAAGGGCCTTGGCCCTCTTGCGGATATAGCGCCTGGCATAGATTTCAGCCAGCTGCCTGGGATGATTGATCGCTATGACAAATTCCTCAGCGGTGATGCCCTCCACAGGGACGATTGGCTTCATCTCAGGCACGGTGCGCATCAGAAAGTGCTCATATGCCCGTTCCTCAAGCTGGTATTTCAGGAAATACTCCCGGTCATACGACGGCTCCTTCGACTCCTCCGTCACCTCGACGGGCTGATCGTGGATCGCCAGGACGACCATATCGCTCGCCATCTGCGAAATCTGTTTGGAGATGAAGTGTTTGCCATTCTCCTCCGGGACGTCGATCAGCTTATTGAGTTCATAGCAGACGGTGTATGCCTGGTACTTGAGATGGGAGTAAATCCCGGCGAAATCCGCAGCGCCTCCGAGATCGTGGGGATCAGCGTCGCCATGCGAGCGGAGAAGGTAAAAGAAATCCGTATCCTCGTCGAAAGGGCTGCGGATCAGAATGTGATTCCGCCTGTCGTGCGTGAACCGCAGTTCCATCCGGCTCCGATCCGAGAGAAACGCCATGACCTGTTCGCGCAAAGATTCTGCCATTATCTCAATCTCCTTTCGCCTGATCGTCAGGGTGCTTTTGTTATTCCACAGGAGAGACATACCCGGATTCACAAACTGTCCGGACGTACACCTCCCATAGCTGCTCATTCGACCAGTCCTGAAGGTTCCGGTGCTGTCCGAGAAAATCCACCCATTGCCGGGAGTTCATTCGTTCCATGGTGATGTGCAGCGCTCGCGGCTGGGTCAGCATCATGAAATCAGCACGTGCCCGCTCCATCTCCTTTGCGGCATGCTCGCGCACCTCTCGTTTTGCGTACTCCGGCATATTGGAAACATACAGCCTGTATACACCGCAGGGATCGATGTGCGCAACGGTCTCATAGTCGCCGCCAACCTCCCGCATACGGTTCCAAACCGTCGTTCCATTGCCCAGACAGCCGAACCCCAGATTATAGCTGAGGTTCCTGCGCTGGCTCTTCGCATATAACAGTGCCTCAGGGTAAGTTGCGTAGAATTTCCCATAACCGGAATAGACAAAGGTGTCGCCGCCATCACAGCTGTGCCACAGCTGGACATTGTACGGCACATCCGGCGTGGCCTGGGGCTGATAGATGATCTTCGGCTTGCAGATAGTCTGATTCATGGGCGCCTCCAGTCCTTTATTCCTCAATCAAGATCACTCAGTGCGTCCGCCAGTTCCATGAGCATATTCTTGATATCCCTGGCATCCTCCACAAGTTCCGCTGCTGTGGGAATACCGCTCACTCCGGATCGGCGGGCAAGTATCCACATTTCAATGTGCTCGTCCGTATCAAATCCATCGGCGTACTCCCGCACGGCGCCGGGGATGTTGTCCAGATCAGTAATGCTGAAGATGAAATCCTCACCTGCGGGGCTGTACTTCTCCAGCTCAATTTCATCTTCGGACACATTAACACGCCAGTCCAGCTTCTCACAGACTTCGATCCACGCGGTGCTGCTCATATCAGGCACTCTTATCACACTCCTCCACGATTCGGTACAGCGCATGGCTTCCATCATAATAGGAATGCATCACATATTCTCCCTTGCGGTGCGTCCGACCGTTTCGGGTATAGATGGTTTCTACGGCCTCCGGATCCGTGTTATACTCACCGTAATCCCAATGGGTGAGAAACTCGATGGCCTCATCTGGATCTGCCGGAACGGTTTCATATTCCGGCAGATAGATGATCTCCTGAAGCAGGATCATGCTCACGCTTTGTCACTTCCCTTCATGTCCCTGATCTTTTCCTTCAATCCGCGCAGCAGGATTTCCACCTTTTCGGTATTGGTCCTGAACTGCTGCATGAAATCCATGCCGCCGAAGTAATTCAGGTAGATCTCATTGAAGACGGTATTGAACACCATCTGCATCACGCGCTGGGGCACGAGCTTTTCCAGCGCATGAATCTCGACAGACAACCTGCCCAGCGCGTCGCTCCACTCGAAGAACCATGCTTCACTGTCAGCAAGGTCAAATTCTCCCAGCCATTCCTTCACGGTGTGGGTTTCATCATTTGTGCCGCAGTGAGTATCCTGCAGGAAATAGAACAGCTTTCGTTCCTGCTTATTGCCTGCGTTGTTGCCTTCGTCAGTCTTTCTGTCGTACATCATCGCCCTTCCCAGCGGAAAGAGCGCGCAGACCGTGGGCTTGTGCCAGTGGATGGAACAGCGATTGTCCTTCAGGAACGGACAGGCTTCATCCTTGCCGACAGCCTTCAGCAGCACAAGCGGGAAGCGACTGGATTCACCCACATAGACGATGCAGTAGCGCTCGACCACCGCCTGGGGCGTAGTGCCCATATGCCGGGCGATGCGGTTGAGATCGAAGGGCGTGAGCAGGATATCCGTGCGGTGGCGGCAGCAGTCGCCGCACTGGTCACAGTGGAAGCGGAAGGTCTGGCCGGGCTTCAGCATGTTCTTCATGGCGATCATGGGAGCCTGCGGATAGCGGGCTCCCGTTTGTCATGCCTCATTTGAATTGTATCTGCTGTAGACCTGCTTGATGGCGTCAAAGGTGTCGGATGACAGGTCGTGCTCCACCTTGCAGGCGTCCTCCTCGGCGGTGCGCGGATTGACGCCGATCTGCGTGAACAGATCGGTCAGCAGCTTGTGCCGCTCGTAGATCTTCTGCGCGATGGACAGACCGGTATCCGTCAGCCAGATATGGTTGTCGCTGTCGATGGTGATATAGCCGTTTTCCCTGAGATTGCGCATGGCGACGGAGACGGAGGGCTTTGTGACCGACAGGCCAACCGAAATATCGACCGCGCGCACGAATTTCTGCGACTCCTGCAAACGCAGGATCATCTCAAGATAGTCCTCGGCGGATTCATGGATGTTCATGCTCACCTCACGCCTGGGCGGTGACGCGGATCAGCTCGCGCTCCAGCGCCGATGCGCTGCCGCGGCGCAGCTTGACCAGCTGCGCACCGTGCTTTCTGGCTTCCTTCTGCGCGCTGATGACCAGCGGATGCGACACGGTGTCCATACAGACGAAGATGTAATCCGGGTTCCCCAGCTGATTGGCAAAGCTGCCCTTTTTGAGGGGGATAGCGCGGGCCGTGATATTGTATTTGGCGCACAGATCGCGATAGGTGCGTCCCATACACTCATTGCCACCGATGATGATTGCGCTCATTACACTGTCCTCCTGATGTGAATTAGTTTCGTCTAACACATATATTAGCATATTCTAACTCTGTTTGTCAAGTGTTTTTGTGAATGTGAAATTCAGGAAAAGTCATTGACATTGGAATGGAGTTAGTGTAATATAACATAGAATTAGATATAACTAATCGCTTGGAGGGATGCCCCGTGCTGGATCGTGCCATCATCGACCACGCCTCACCCACGCTGGCGAAGCTCAAGCTGGGCAACCTGTTCAACCATGCCATGGGGGAGGACTTCCCCGCGGAATTTGCCGCGCTGCGTAAGCAGCTTGAGGACCGGGGCGTGACGATGACGATCCTCAAGGTCTCCCGCGGCAAGGCGCTGATCTATCTCTACCGGGCGGAGGAGCTGGAAAAGACGCTGGCGGACGCGGGCGTGCGGCGCCTGCTCGAGGCCTGCGGCTATCGCCGCTTCGATGTCGGCGGCGCGCTTCAAACGCTGCGGGCGCGGCTTCAGGACCTTGACGCCTTTCCCCATGAGATCGGCGTCTTTCTGGGTTATCCGCTTATGGATGTGCTGGGATTCATCGAAAACGGCGGCAGAAACTGCCTGTCCTGCGGCTGCTGGAAGGTGTATTCCAACGAATGCGAGGCGCTCAAGGCATTTGAGCGGTATGAAAAGTGCAAAGCAGTCTATCAGAGGCTGTTTGCGTCGGGCTGTCCGCTGACCCGTCTGACGGTGGCGGCCAGAACGGCATAATTATTGAGGAGGAATGTTATTATGAGCAAGGTAGCAGTCGTGTATTACAGCGGTTCCGGCAACACTGAGGCCATGGCGGACGTGATCGTGAACGCCCTGGGCGCGGACAAGCTCGAGGCGGAGGGCTTCGGCGCGGCGAAGGTCGCGGACTATGACGCCATCGCGTTTGGCTGCCCGGCCATGGGCGACGAGGTGCTCGAGGAGACTATCTTCCAGCCCATGTGGGACGACGTGAAGGGCAGCCTGGCGGGCAAGAAGGTGGCGCTGTTCGGCTCCTACGGCTGGGGCGACGGCCAGTGGATGCGCGACTGGGAAGCCGACGCCCAGGCCAACGGCGTGACCCTGGCCTGCGAGAGCGTGATCTGCAACGAGGCTCCCGACGACGAAGCCAACGCGGCGCTGGAGGCGCTGGCGAAGGCCATCGGTTAAACACACTGATTTCGCCGACTGCCTGGGTTCAGGAAGTCGGCGTTTCAAATTTCATCAGAGGAACCATGAAAAAGCTGTAGGCTGACTGAGAGGTCGTTCCCCCAAACCAAACATATTCCTGTTTATCACATCAGAACCGAACAGATACGGCCACAGAATGACACTATAGAACAGGGGACAGGAATAGCCCATTCGCTCAGGGGCGGCGTTGCGCCGCCCGCCGGGCCGCACCAATTGCATCGTTATCAGGCGAGCGGCCAAAGGCCGCCCCTACAGCGCGCGCGGCAGCCGTAACCCCTTTTCTCTGTTCCCTTTTGCCTTCTACCCAACCCTTCATTTAACAAAGAATTAGTTTGCTTAAACTAATCTCCCTATGGTATAATTCTCACGGAAGATTGCATACTACTTCCACCTTCAAAGGGCGTTCTCAACCGAGAATGTCCGCTGCCGGGGCATCCGTGTTTTTCGCGGGACACGGGTGCCTTTGGCGAAAAAGGGAAGCGATGTCACAGAAAGGATGTGTCTTTGATATGAACAATTTTGCCATCACCAAGGTCATCGGCCGGGAGATCGTCGATTCCCGCGGCAATCCCACCGTTGAGGCGGAGGTCACGCTGGCCAATGGCATCGTCGGGCGCGGCGCGGCCCCCTCCGGCGCGTCCACCGGCGAGTTTGAGGCGCTGGAGCTGCGCGACGGCGACAAGTCCCGCTTCGGCGGCAAGGGCGTTCAGAAGGCCGTGAACAACGTGGGCACCGTCATCAACGACGTGCTCCAGGGCATCGACGCCCGCGACACCTACGCCGTGGACGGCGCGATGCTCAAGGCGGACGGCACGAAGGACAAGTCGAACCTGGGCGCGAACGCCATTCTGGCCGTGTCCATCGCGGCGGCGAAGGCGGCCAGCGAGGGCTTGGGCGTGACGCTTCACCAGTTCCTGGGCGGCGTGCAGGGCAACAACCTGCCGGTGCCGATGATGAACATTCTCAACGGCGGCGCGCATGCCGACAGCTCCGTGGACACCCAGGAGTTCATGATCATGCCCGCCGGCGCGCCCACCTTCAAGGAGGGCCTGCGCTGGTGCGCTGAGGTGTTCCAGACGCTCAAGAAGCTCATCAAGGACATGAAGGACGTCACCGCCGTGGGCGACGAGGGCGGCTTCGCGCCCAACAGCCTGGGCGGGGACGAGGATGCCATCGAGCTGATCCTGAAGGCCATTCGCACCGCAGGCTACGAGCCCGGCAGGGATTTCGTGCTGGCGATGGACGCCGCCTCCTCCGAGTGGAAGAGCGAAAAGGGCAAGGGCTTCTACCATCAGCCCAAGTCCGGCAGGGATTTCACCTCCGACGAGCTGATCGCCCACTGGGAGAGCCTGGTGGACAAGTATCCCATCATCTCCATCGAGGACGGCCTGGACGAGGAGGACTGGGAAGGCTGGCAGCGCATGACTGCGAAGCTGGGCCACAAGGTGCAGCTGGTGGGCGACGACCTGTTCGTCACCAACACCGAGCGCCTGGCCAAGGGCATCGCGCTGGGCTGCGGCAACTCCATCCTCATCAAGCTCAACCAGATCGGCTCCGTGTCCGAGACCCTCGAGGCCATCAAGATGGCGCACAAGGCCGGCTACACCGCCGTCACGTCCCACCGCTCCGGCGAGACCGAGGACACCACCATCGCCGACCTGGCCGTGGCGCTGAACACCCGCCAGATCAAGACCGGCGCGCCCAGCCGCTCCGAGCGCGTGGCCAAGTACAACCAGCTGCTTCGCATCGAGGAGAGCCTCGGCGCGAACGCCGTGTATCCCGGCTTTGAGGCCTTCAATGTGAAGCGCGGGTAAGCGTCCAATCGTAATCGGCTGGCGATGGGATAAATTGGGATTTAGGGAGTAGGCAGTAGGGAGTAGGGAGTAGGGGAGAACGGCAGATGAACGACGTTCTAATGAAATGAAGAACGTCAAGTATCCCCTGGCCTCTCGGACTATCAGAAGGTCCGCGCCATCTACAACTGGATCACCACCCACGTCACCTACGACTATGCCCGCCTGGAGGACGACAGCTATCTGCGCAAGTATTCCGCCTACAATGCCGTGTTCGAGGGCACGGCGGTGTGCAACGCCTACGCCCAGCTCTTCTACCGCATGGCGCTGACCGCCGGGCTGGACGCCCGCATCGTGGTCAACTCCGGGCTCAACCACAGCTATAACATCGTGCGCGTGGACGGCCTCTATTACTTCTGCGATGTCACCTGGGACAGCGGGGTGCCGGAGAGCCAGTACGGCTACTTCCTCCGCGGCTGGTGGGATTTTAAGGAGCATCTCGGCGGGGAGATCAAGGCCCTTTCCTGGGGCGCCTACTTAAGCCAGGTCATAGTCGATTACAACATCAGCAATGAGATGTACGGGAAGTGATGGCAGGATAAGGCGCAGCTCACGCCTCATGCCGTCGACAAACAAGTAAGGAGCCGTGCAGAAATTATTCATACAGAATGCGAAGGATGAATTCGTCAGTGCAAGGCGGAGGAGGGAGGCGTGCCGGGGCACGTTGACCGACGACAACGCCGCAATGGCGGATTCAGACAAGC
>Ga0256404_1008895_pt1 | contig 14753 bp, 15 predicted proteins | sample RumenRJG_01DNA_FD_185990 | JGI IMG/M metagenome (GOLD analysis project Ga0256404, IMG submission 185990) | Bovine rumen microbial communities from Lethbridge, Alberta, Canada - RJG_01 | ecosystem: Host-associated > Mammals > Digestive system > Stomach > Rumen | place: Canada: Alberta | collected...
TGATATTCCTACTTCAAGCTGAAAAACCGAGTTCTTCGGCTTATTTGCTATGCCTTGATTTTTGTCAACCAAAACAATCTCATCTTTTTTCATTTTAGGGCTTGACTTTTATTTGCAAGACTCCAATTATTCTTTTGTTTCTGTTAATTCAAGAAAAATGTTTTCCAGTGAAGCATTTGATTTGTGCGTAGCCCTCAGTTCATCAAGTGTTCCGCAGTACAAAAGCTCCCCTTTTTTGATGATGCAGATCTCGTCGCACAGCTTTTCGGCAACCTCGAGCACGTGTGTTGAAAAGAACACCGAGTTCCCTTTTTTTACGTGCTCGCGCATCATCTGCTTGAGCTCAAATGCCGACTGCGGATCGAGGCCGGTTAGGGGCTCGTCTAAAATCCATACGGACGGATTGTGGATCAGCGCGCCCATGATCATTATTTTTTGACGCATTCCGTGAGAATACGAGAGTATCGTGCTGTTCAGTGAGTCGTAAATGCCAAAGCGCTTGGCGTAATTCTCAATGAACGCGGATCTTCCGTCTAAGGGCGTATCATAAATATCCGCCATAAAATTCAGATATTCAACTCCGCTTAGTCGCAAAAAGTGATCGGGGCTGTCGGAAACATAGCCGAACTGACTTTTCGCCTTTTTTCCGTCCTTCTGGATGTCGATCCCATTGATCGTAATGGAACCGCTTGTCGGGCGAATAACGCCCGTGATCGCTTTGATCGTTGTTGATTTACCGGCTCCGTTGTGACCGATAAATCCGGTGATAGCGCCGTCTTTTGCGGTGAACGAGATATCGTTCACAACAGTTTTATCACCGTACTTCTTGGTGTAGTTTTGTACGCAAATCAGACTTATCATCTCCTCCTATAACAAAATATAAAAGATTTAATCATAATCGTAAACCCTGCCGTCGTTGTATTTCACAGTGGTTATCGTATTATTGGCAAGATCGGTCTCGGTTCGGGTCACGGGCTTTTCGCCGTCAAAGGTGTATTCAAACACTGTCTTTGCCGGTTCGGCGTTCTCGTAATTATCGAGGTTTTCGATCATGACAGGATAGGCGTTTTCGTATTCGATCGACGTTGTCAGCGCCAGCTCCCAGTCATCGTATTGATAGTCCCGGCGATAGGTTTGAACGCTTTCGAGCAGCCTATACTATAAATCCGACGTCTGCTGCATTGCTTCTCCGATCCCTGCCGGACAGGGCAGTCCCGCAAGGAATCGCTGGATAAACGTCGCGTCGAGGATGGTGACGTCGCCGTCGCCGTCAACGTCAGCGGCAACATCGTCAAAATAAGCAACGGAAAGCAACACATCCTTCCGCTGGATCGCCGTTGCGTCAAGAATCGATACGTCGCCGTCGCCGTCAGCGTCGCCGAGCAGCTGTACGCCGTAATACATATCTATCTTGCGGCTGATATCCTCCAGATCATAAAGACCGGAATAATCGATCGATTCATTCCCCTCGTCATCGGTAACGCGCTTAGTAAGGTCATAGTCGAGCTCTGCGCCGCTGTCAACATCGTTACCATCTGCGGTGATGATCTTATTATAACTCGACAGCGTATAGAAAAACGTCTCGGGGGTGTACGCGATCAAAAGCGAGCATGCGCCGCCTCCGCTTCTTTCGCCGAGGATCGGGAAGCCCGCGTCCCTCGCCAGACAAGGCAGCAGATTGCCGCAGGAGTACGAAATACCGGATGTGATAAAGGCGTATTCAAAATCATAATATACGCTCTTGTCGAGGTCGTTGATCTCCCCGTCTAAATTCAAATCGATATCGTGATTGATTCTTGTGATGTTGCCTGTAAGCGTCTGAAGTTTTCTGTAAGAGGCGCTATAACTGTCTTTGTCTTTGTTGGTGATCATAGCCATGATATACATAACGACCGCCGCGCTGCCGCCGCTGTTGCAGGAAAGGTCTATCACAAAACGCTTGATCCCCTTTTCCTTTGCGTAGTCAAGAGACCATTTGAAATGATAAGCCGCCTCGTTAATAAACTTATTAAAAGCGAAAACAGCTGTATCTCCCGCAACATAGAGCTTTGACGCCGACTGGTCATCCCATGCGTTGACAAGCTCGTAGTTCGCGTATTCATCGCTTCTTAATTCTGACATATCTGCGCTTCTCTGGCTGGAGCCGAGAGATTTAAACGTATAGTCTACCGCCTGTCGATCCCGGAAATCCTCTGAATCGCCTAATTCGGAGATCTCATCATATACAGCGGTTCCGGGGGTAAGGAACGCTAAGACCGCAGGGTAATTGAGCGCCGTATGACCTCCGTCGAACAATACCTGTCCGAGATAAGCCGTTCCGAGAACATAATCAATCGTGCTTTCCGATAAAAGCAATTCTTTTGCCCGGCGGGTATCGTCGTTGTACTCGTCCAGCATTTCATCAAAGCTTTTTTCTTCGAGCATCGACGCGATCTCAGCCTGAGCGGGTCTGCCGTAAAGATTATCGACCGCGAAGCACAGATCGTTATAACTCAGTTCGACCAGATCCTTGCTGCGCTCGAGCGTATCATAAACCGTCGTGTTTTTGAAATAACAGGTACCCATCACAATATCGGAGGTGTGGATAAAATAAATGTTGTCCTTGTTATACACCGCCGTATTATACGTCTCGCTGAAAAGAAGTCCGATCGACGACACGGGGAAATAGGTTTTTCCGTCATATTCGAGAATGTCGATCTTGTAAGGCGAGAGGTCAAGGTCGAGCCCGTTTGTTTCTCCCTCGTTGACAGGCGCGTACTCCCTGATGTAGGGCGCGTCCAGCTCTGTGCCTTCCGCGTTTACTTTAGCTGAAACGAAATCCTCAAAGCTATCGAAATGCAAGTCATCCTTTTCGGGATCAATAACCATTGTTCCCTTGGGATTGGTGATCGTGTAGGTGCCGTCCTCGTTCTTTTCCTCGGTCGGTTCGTCAACATATACGTGCTTTAAATAATCGACCGTAGAAATGAACGCCATATCGGGCATAGAGCTTTTGAACAGGCAGCTCAGCGTTTCAGTATCTTCCATGTTATAGATATGCGCCGTAAGGTCTTTCACAGAGATCCCGTCTCCGGCCGCAAACGCAGTCAGCGGAGACGCCATGCTCAGCAGCATAACAAGCACAAGGATCACACTGACAGATGATAGTAATTTTTTCATTTACATACCTCCGTATAAAATGGACAAGGCGTTGCCGCGCCGCAAGGACGCAGTAACACCACGGTCAATGTTTTTAGTTTTCTGCCAGCATCTTCTTCGCTTTTGCGAGATAGATGAGCTCGAGAACGTAGATGAACACGGTAAACAGCGCCGAAAGACCGGACAGCCAGTTGATAACGCCTGCGCCGAAAGAGGATGTATATGCGCCGAAGCGAATCAATATACTGAGGGCCAAAGTGATAAGGTAGGAAACGACGATCGTGGTAAGGATGCTATGACCTCTCTTGACCATATCGTGTCTGTTGCACTTTGCGGACAGATTCATCAGACCGCCGATCATGAAGAGCGCAACAAGCATATTCAATACAGTGGAGATCGTTGATAAAACGGTACCCAGACCGCCGAGGAAGCCGGTCTGATTCTCAAAGAACGCGGCAACGAACGCAAACAGAGCGCTGAATACCGTACAGAGCACTGCTCTCTTGATGCCTTCCTCATCCTTTGCCGCCTGAATAAAGCCGATGATGTTCATGATCCCTGCGACCAAAAGCGCGATACCGGAAACGATCAACAAAGCGCCCGAAACGGCAAGCAGAGTTGTACCTACGGACTCATTCGTTTCTTTCGAAGCTCCGATCAAGCTCATAACGAGTCCGGCTCCGCTGACCAAGGCGGCGATCAGTGAAATGATTTCGGCGTTGAAAATCTTTTTCACGCCTTTTGCTGCATTTGGAAATTTCATGTTTTTCTCTCCTAAGTTTAAAATTGATATAATAAAACGTGAAACGTTTATTACCTGAAAACCGGCGAATACTTTTGCCTCCTTGTTTTCCGCTGTTTTACAAAATTACTCAGTTTAATTCTATCATAAATACTCCATAAGACAATAAGATGTGTCAGAGCGTGACATCTTATTTTGGAATGCTGTTGTATTTCAAAGGCACATCCCTTATAATCATAGATACAGTTTACTTCCAAGAGAGGAAAAGCACATGAAGGATTCCTTCGCCGATACCCTGAAACAATTCAGGACCGATAAAAAGCTGTCCCAGCAGCAGCTCGCCGATATGCTGTTTGTGGAACGCACCACGATAGCGAACTGGGAAACGGGACGGCGCATCCCTGACGCCGTTCTGCTTCTGCGGATCTCCAAATGCTTAGATATAGATATCAACATTTTATTGGAAACGATCGACAATACCGTAGAGGAACCGAACGTCATTATGGTGGATGACGAGAGTATCATTCTAAAGGGCGGTATGTCGGTAATCGGCAACTTGCTTCCAAACGCTTCGGTCACGGGCTTTACTTCTCCAACAGAAGCTCTGACATTTGCCAAATCCAACCGCGTACATCTTGCTTATATCGATATCGAAATGGGCAAGCTCAACGGACTTGAACTGTGCCGTGAGCTGCTGAAAATCAATCCCCGCACCAACGTGATCTATCTGACCGCCTATCCCGACTACGCGCTGGAGGCGTGGGATACCGGCGCCTGCGGCTTTGCCGTAAAACCCCTCTCCGCTGAACAGGTGCGCGATCAACTCACACGCCTGAGATTTCCGATCAGGGGGCTGCGGCTATGATGGATTGGACGACATATTACTATTCTGTGATCGATTCGACTACCCTGCTGATCGCCGTGTTGGGAATATCGGTCGTTTTGGTCCTGCGCGACCTCGAAAACCGGTGGCGGTGGTTCTGCGTCGTTTTTTTCTCCGATATGGTTTTGAAAACCTCGGCGGGCTTGATCAGCCGGTTTTCCGCTTTGTATTGGCATAACATACCGCTTCAAACAGCGTGTGATTTTCTCGCCGCTTTGTTTTCATCAACGATCATCCCTCTGCTGACGCTTTACCTCCTTCGCTGCTGTTCGCAGGAGCCCCATAAGTCTTTCCTGTGGAAGCTGATCCTCAGCCTTTGGGGAGTTTCCGCTGTGGCAGCGGTCGGCGACCTGCTGCAACGCACTCTTTTGCCGGGCGGCACAGAGCAAAAGCGCTGGCTGATACTGGTTTATCTGCTTTTTACGGCTATCAGTCTGATCGTCAGCTTGATCGCGGTAATCCGCAGAAGAAAACAACTTTCAAAACTCCAATTCATTCTCATATTGGTTTATTTGCTGGCGCCTGTTTCAATTATGCTGCTCGCTATGGAATTGATGCTGTTTATCGATCAGGGAAAGCGGTATCTAAAGCAAAAGGAAGAGCTGGCGAATCAAAAGGCAAGTCTTGCCGTGCTGCAAATGCGGCCGCACTTCATCTATAACACGATGACGAGCATCTATTATCTAATCGAGCAGGACGCGCCCAAGGCGCAGCAGGTCACCTTGGATTTTACCGATTATCTGAGAAAGAATTTCACGGCGATCGCAAAAGAGGGAACGATACCCTTTGCCGAGGAGCTGGAGCACACGAGGGCTTATTTGGCGGTAGAGCAGGTACGCTTTGAGGGAAAGCTGTTTGTTGAGTTCGATACGCCTTACACGAGCTTCAGACTGCCTCCGCTGACCCTGCAGCCCATCGTGGAAAACGCCGTTAAGCACGGCGTCGATCCAGACCTCGATCCGCTTACCATCCGGATTCAGACCCGAGAAGTAAAGAACGGCGTCGAGATAACCGTTGCCGACACCGGACCGGGCTTCGGCGTGAAGGACAACGACGAACCGCATATTGCGCTCGCCAATATCCGCGAACGGCTTGAAATGATGTGCAAAGGAACGCTGACCGTCTCCGAACGCGAGGGCGGCGGAACGGTCGTAAGCATCTTTGTATCCCAAAAGCATGATTGAACAGCAAGAATAATGTTGTTTTCCGCACACATTTTTCTAACAGAATACTGTTGACTTCAATACATTAACCGATACAAGGGGTTGTCGCAGAAATAATCCTGCGACAACCCCATTGTTTTTTATTATTCCGATATCCCTCAGCCGCACTTTAGCCGCCCGCAGAGGAATTGTCGAGAAAAGTGTAGTACGGACGACTTGCGTCAGAAAGCTCTTGAATCGGTGTGTATTATTACTGATAGCTCGCACGTCATACATTACTGTGTAGAATCATTCGGAAAAACGTTCGGAAAATGTAACATATTTCGCTTTTTTATCTTGACATTTTCAGCATTCGATGATATACTAATTCTCGCACGAAAGAAAGTGCCGCACGTTCATGCGACACCCAATCGTTCAACTAAATATTTAGGGGTATAGCTCAGTTGGTAGAGCAGCGGTCTCCAAACGTCTAAGAGGAGGCTGTTTTTTATTGCCCTTTATACCGTTAGGATGGCTTAAACAGTGATGTTTTGGTCATTATTTTTTTGCCCTGATTTCAGTATCAGCCGTCTGAAATCCGCTCCGAAATCGACCAAAAAAAATGCTCATAGTATTGAAATAGCATCATCTTAGTAGTACCCTCCGAAAAGGCATGAAAAAGGCCTCCAAATCTACTCGATTTGGAGGCTGTCTTTTTGCTCAAAATCCGTTTTATGACACTCTGAAATCACAGGTTGAATGCGTTGGTAAAGCTCAGTCAACCAAATATACCGTAAACTCTTTTGTCTCTCCTTCAACAACAACGCGAAGTACGTCTTTTTCCCAAAAAGGAAGAATTGAATGTTCAAAATAACGCAAAAGCCTTTCTTTTTCCTCGTTATGGTTAGTGAGCATTTTTTTGAAATCATCGATAATCAAAACATGCTTTTTACTGTCTATCCATTCAAGGTCAGTCATTAAGTCCTTGAAAGCGGCCCAATTTCTGCCCCATGTGCCGTCTGATGTATGTAAATCATATTTTTGTTCCATCACATCAAATAAATCATTGACAGTAGATATCTCAGAACCATCTATCTCAACTACAAAGCACGAAGTTTTATCAAGGCTCTCAAGAAGATCATTTTTTTCTTCATTTGTTATTCTGATAATCTCGTTTTTCATAATCATACCTCAACTTTCAAAAAGGATACATAATGATCCGGACTGTAGTAAGTATTCCCATCGCTGCTATGAACAAATCTTTCTTTTCCTCTGTCGACACCCGGAACTTTGTCATTTACATCGTATTCCTGATATGATATTGGCTTGCCGTCTGATTCGCTTTGAGGCAAAACTATAGGATCATTATCATAATTGCCGCCCGCGCGAGTACCCTTTGACTGACCGGGATAATTGCCTTTCCATCCTACGCTGTCATATCCGTAATAAGCTCTTTGGACATTTGCCGGCAAATCGCTGATGTTGACGGTTGGTATTTTAGGTGCTCCGGCGTTCCCCATACCCAGAGCTAACGGTACATCAGAAAAATATGTTTTGTGAACATAAAATCCTTTGGAGCGATTATTGGTTGCGTTATAGTCAACCGCAATAATATGACCTTTCATTTCGTCAAATGGTTTTCCGTAACAAATTATAGCACTCGGATTGATTTTTCGCAACATTTCTTGATAGCCAAGTAAGAAAAGCTCTTTTACTTTTCTTAGCCCTACGGTGGAAACAGCCACAACGCTGCCCTTTTCAATACCGTCAAAGCAAAACCAGAATGTATCCGGTTCGCCCCAAGACAATGAAGGGATCACCTTGACGCCACGTTTTTGCAGATATGTGCCGCACCATCTGTTTTTGAAAGTGTTGAATATCTTTAGGCTCATAGGCATTTCGCTGTATAAGCTGAACTGCGGTGACAGAACTGCCTTAAACTGCGAGAGGATATCAATGCGCTCGTCCGGATGATTCCAGATTGTTTCAAATTTGTAGTCATCTAAAAAGAAATGAACTATTCTGGTTTTATCTGCGTTTGAAATCTTATCATAGCCAATCAACTGTATGTCTTTTAAGTTGATGGTTTCTTTCTTGATAACAGGGATATCAAAAATGCCTTTTCCCTTTATGCCGTTCCTAAGAAACAGCGGATTATTTCGGAATTCTTCACTTGTCATATTTACCTCCTCATAGAGAATCCTTTCACTTATGACGAGATAACGAAAAAAGTTGCATAATAATATGCAACTTTAGGAGAATATATTTATAATCACAGGTTGAAGTCGTCCGTCAGACCCTCTAGTTTCGTGTTGTCCTTCTTTACGTAATATAGCTCGGTGATCTCTGTCGTGGTGTGACCGAGCAGATCGGCTACCTGCTTCACGGTCAGGCTCTTGATCGTTCCATCGGGCTGTTTGATGCCGTTGATCAAGGTAGTTGCGAAGGTGTGTCTGAGAGCGTGTAGACCTTTCAGTTCTTCCTCCGGAATCCCTGCCGCTGTTTGTAGTCGGTAGAAGCGTCTGAGCAGATTGATCGGTTTGATGAAGTCACCCTTCTCATTCGGTATGAGAGGGGTATCCTCGCCGAGATACACTTCCTCTCTCAGCCTGTTGATCATCTCGATTGCGGTATCGTTGAGAGGAACATCTCTAACGCTGGTGACACTTTTCGGAGGGCCGACCTTTGTTTCCTGTCCCTTTGCTCTGTCCATACCATCCCTACGAAAATACTCCTTCACCGCTCTGCGAACATGGAGAACTCTATGCTCTAAGTCGATATCGCTGTTGAGCAGTCCGCACACTTCACCTCTACGCAGTCCTGTATTCAGCATGAGGAAGTAGACGGCAGATTGCTTATACAATGGCTTACCGTTGCCAAAGCGCTTGAACGCTTCCGCTTTGAGCAGTTCTACCTCTTCGGGTGAAAAGACCGTCACAAGCTCATTCTGGGGCTTATTCTCTTTACCCTGGACAGAGAGATAATTCGCTTTCTTGATCATCTCGACATTCCGCATTGGGTTCTTTTCTATCAAGTCCTCACGCTCCAGATAGCGGTAGAACTCGCTGAGCAGGAGATACGCTTTCTTGCAGGTTGAGTATGACTTTCCGCTCAGCATGATGTTATTCAGCACCTTCTTGATGTCCGCACCGGAAATATCTCTAACGATTTTCTTGCCAATATAAGGGTAGATCTGATGCTCGGCTGTCATCTCGTATCTGTCATAGGTCGTTCTCTGGAGCGACGGATACTTGAACACCTCCAGCCAGTTCTGCATACTCTCTTTTAAGGACTTGGTGCTTGCGTTATCTGCAACGATCTCGGGCTTATCATAGAAGTGCTCGATGTAGCTCTTGATCCTTTCTTTGACTTCCTTTTGGGTATCGGCAGAGAAGGACTTTCGCTTTCTCTCTCCGTGCTCGTCCATATACCAGACGGAGCCGTTCCATCTTCCGTTCTTATTTCTGCTTGTTGTTCCGTTAGTTAATAGCTTTCGTTCCATAATAAATCCCCTTTCTTAGCAAGCAACAATACCATAAACCATCCGTAATATCCAGTTACAAAAAGACTTTCCGTACCGACTTTTGTTTTCTTTGGTTTGCGTAATAATAATTGAAAATTTCGGTGTTTGATTCTTACCGAACACAGGCGCCTATCTTTGTTAAGGCGAGGAATTATTTTCCTTGTCATCCCTGTCTGATTCCAGCCTGCTGTTCGTAGTCCTCTCTGGTGCAATATGTCAGATACGCTTCGTTGCTGATCTTCCTGCCGAGTATCTTTTCTATGGCTGCTTTCTCTGCTTGACTCATCTCATTCAGCTGTCGAGGGGTGTATCCGGGCTCGTCCTCAATAGCGCTGAACATCTCACACAGCATTTCAAACAACCCTGTGCTCATCGTTCTGTCTGCCTTATATGGGTGCTCAGGCGTTACATAGTTCAGATAATCCATCGGCAGACCACCCAAACAACCGCCTGAGAGGAAGTACAACTCGAGGTTGTTTTTGAGAAAGCACTCATTGAACAATTTGTTGTCACGCACCTTGATTCCTTCGGGTGTGGTGAAAGTGATGTACTTATACTTGTCCTCCCACTTTACCTTGTATCCGTGAAACTCCATATACTCGATGAACTCGTCCTTTGATGCGGTGTTCTCTAAGGCGTCATACAATGTCTCGATCAGCTCGTCCTTCCAGCGAGCGCGCTTCTTCGTCTTGACCTCGGTCACGCTCAAACCGTACTGATGACACAGCTGATTGGATATCTCCTTGTACTGCAACATCTGGTCACGGGAGATGTGAAACTTCCTGCCGTTCTCGAAGTTGACCGAATTCATAATGAGGTGATTATGTACGTGTTTGGTATTCGTATGGGTCGCCACCAGCACCTGATATCCGGGGAAGTTCTCAGCGAACTTCATCCCGATCTCATGAGCCAGCTCGGGAGTAACATTATCATCTGGAGAGAAGGACTGTACGATATGATAGTACTGGCGTCCATCTTCCTTGTGATACTGATGCTTCACATACTCGAACTCATCACAGGCTGAAACGGGAGAGCAGTTCAACCCATCAATGAGTTTACGCTCTGTCGCTTCTTTACGCATGACGTATTTGAAGATATAACTCATAGGACACTTTGCTGCAACGAATTTAACGACTGCCATAGCTGACCTAACACCTCCTCAGTTTCTTGCAGATTGACCGCTTGAATGTATCCTGAGTTGACCGCTCTGGTGATCTGATTGAGGTTATTGCCGATCGCACGAAGCTCTCTGGCAACATCATCCAAACCGTTCACAGCGACGATCTGCTTGTCCAAAGCGCACCGTCTCAGGTATTCGCTAATGCTCAGATCCGAGGCGTCCACCTTTTTCATAATGATAGATTTTTCTTCTTCCGTCGCTCTGAATTTCATAATACAATTCCTGATTTCTTTCAACCTATATGCCTCCAATCTCTAACACGATTTACTTCATAGGGGTGCGGGCTTAGCCCGCATTCGCCTTGTTCGGCGGCCTACGAAGGCCGTCGTAACACAAAGGCGAAACTGGCGATATATACCTAAGTGTATACCACTTTTAAGCCTTTCATCACTCCCAAATAGGGTTCCCCCATGATCTAAGTATAAACTCTTATAGTATCCATTAACGGGACTTTGAGAAGGTATAATTCTATCAGAGAATAAAAACAGAACTTTTTTATAAAAAAGAGTGCAACACATGATCTGTAACCACCTGACAGAATTACCGTCACTGGTGCTCACAAATCGTCTGTGTTGCGTTTTGATTCATGCTCCGAGTCTTTATTGGCAGAGGAAGAATATCTCGATAAACGCGAACAACGGGGACAGATATTCCATCAGTTTATTCTAATAATTCTAACCTAATGACTATTGATACTTTCTTGATTTTATGATAATATTTTTCTAACTTATGAAGTATCTGAGTGTCTGTTATGTGAGGAACAAAATGACTAATAAAGAAATATTGGAGATTGCTTTGCAGCAATCGTCGTATGATTGCAACTGTGAGGCTGACGCTTTTATGTCTGAACAAAATGTTGTGACAATATCTAAGAAAAATACCAAAGCAAGGAGATATGTTCCACTGCCTTTAGAATGTGACCTTGTTTCTTATGGCAACAACATTGTAGCACAGGTCAGTAAACGGACGAAATCAGCCGTATCGGAATACATCAACACATTCGATGCATACTGCTGTTTTGAAACGCCGCAAATCAATATGTTGAATGATTTGCTTGCTCCGTTTGATTTGAAAGTTTGCTTTATGGCGGAGTATTTTTTACCGGACGTAACTAAGCTAAAGAAGCTTGACTGCGGTTATGAGCTGCGCGTTTTACATAAGGAGGACTTTGCGGGTTTGTATGTGAAGCAGTGGAGCAACTGCCTTACCTTTAATGATAGAGAAAGAGATGTGCTGGCTGTCGGAGCGTATGATAATGGCAATTTGATAGGGCTTGCAGGCTGTTCTGCCGATTGCAAAATGATGTACCAAATCGGCGTTGACGTTCTTCCCGAATACAGACGAAAAGGCATCGCTTCCGCTGTGACAAGTAAGTTAGCGATTGAAGTATTGACGTTGGGAAAGGTACCGTTTTACTGCGCCGCTTGGTCGAATATAAAATCCGTCCGCAACGCTGTCAAAAGTGGGTTTCGTCCTGCGTGGGTAGAATTAACGGCGAGACACAGTGAGTTTGTTAATAAGATGATTAAATGAGATGTGCTATGTAAACAGATTGGAGAATAATAAATGAAAGATTCTGTTTTACCGGAAACAATTCAAAAAGCTGTCGGTACAGAAAAATATACGGTAGATAAAATTGGAGAATCCGGTTCCGAGGTCAGGATATATGACCGGTATGTATTGAAGATTCAGCCCCAAAGTCCGGAGACGGATAATGAATATCAAATGATAAAATGGCTTAACGGTCATCTGCCGGTTCCTTCCATAGCGACGTATGAAATACATAACAGGCTTGCATATACGCTGATGACCAAAGCCGAGGGCAAAATGCTTTGCGATATAGATTTTCTGCAAACGCCGGAGCTTGTGATCAATCTTGCGGCACAGGGACTGAAAATGCTGTGGGAAATGGATGTGTGCGATTGTCCGTGCAGCGTGAGCAGGCTTTCCAACCGCCTGAAGGCAGCCGAATACAATGTTGCTCACGGTCTTGTGGATATTGAAAACACAGAGCCGGAGACCTTCGGAAAAGGCGGTTTTAAAGATCCCCGAGAGCTTCTGGAATGGCTGAAAAACAACCGTCCGCCGGAGGATATCGTTCTGACGCACGGTGATTACTGCCTGCCTAATATTTTTGCCAAAGGAGATCGTATAAGCGGTTTTATCGACCTCGGCAAGGCGGGATCTGCCGACCGCTGGCAGGATATCGCCATCGCCATCAGGAGTCTGGACCATAATTTTGACGGCAGATATTTTGGCGGCAAACCTATTTTTGATTTCAACCCGCAGATGTTTTTAGACGCTTTAGGGGTGGAAATGAATGAGGAAAAATACCGGTATTATTATTTGCTGGATGAGTTGTTTTGATAAAAGGAGAAAAATATATGCTTGCACCAAAACTACAAAAAGGCGATGAAATCAGAGTCGTCGCGCCGTCGTGCAGCTTGTCTTATGTGTGGAAAGAAAAAGCCCAAAAAGCGTTACGCTGTCTTGAACAACAAGGTTTTCATGTCACCTTTTCAAAGCACAGCCGTGAAATAGACGATTGGAATTCGTCGTCAATACAATCCAGAGTTGAGGATATACACGAAGCGTTCCTTGATGACAACGTCAAGGCGATCCTGACGGCGATCGGCGGCTTCAATGTGAATCAAATCTTAGAGCATATTGACTATGAAATCATCCGGCAGCATCCTAAGATTCTTTGCGGCTATTCGGATATAACCGCTCTGCTTAGTGCTGTTTATGCAAAGACAGGTTTAGTAACTTATCATGGCGCACATTTCAGTACCTTTGGTTTTGAGATAGAGCCGGAATATACGCAAAAAACATTCTTTGATTGCGTGATGAACAATGACAGCTTAACGCTGAAACCTTCTCAAAATGCAAAAGAATACATCGTTATTCAGCAAGGTACCTGCGAAGGTACGATTATCGGCGGCAATCTCTGTACGCTGAATCTGCTGCAAGGCACACAGTTTATGCCGCATGCGGATGATATTGTCTTGTTTGTTGAAGATGACAACATTATGGGCAATTACTTCATCTATGAATTCGACCGCAATTTTCAGTCGTTATTGCATGCTTATGGTACGGAGAGAATAAAGGGCGTTGTGTTCGGCAGATTTGACGATAGCTGCAATATGAGTGCAGATGTTATTAATAGAATTATATCCGACAAATTGCCGAAAAACATTCCTGTTTTGTTTGGTGTCGATTTCGGACACGTTTTCCCGATGATAACCTTTCCAATTGGCGGCAGGGTAAGAATGGAAGTAACTGCCAATCCGATAATTGAAATTTACAACCACTAGAATAATTACAATGAAATCTATAAGTGAAAGTCGCTTGGGTGATGATACAGCCTTTGTTGATAAACGTGATTATCAACAGAGGCTTATCCTCTGCACACAGTATCTCTTTCAGCCGCAGAATAGCCGCATAGAGAAAAAGTTGGGTTTATCTGCTGAAAAGGAAGAAATACTCTTGAAAGAGGACAAATCAGGCGATCTGTTCGCTGAAATCTCCTTTCTCGCCAAAATCCTGTAGAATCGATCGGGATAATCAACAGACTTTTCATTTTTATCTTGACATTTTCAGCATTCGATGATATACTAATTCTCGCACGAAAAGAGGCATCGCACATCAGCGCGACACCTCATCGTTCAACTCAATATTTAGGGGTATAGCTCAGTTGGTAGAGCAGTGGTCTCCAAACGGTTCGGGATACAGCTTTTCCAACACTTCCCCTCAAAAGAAAACAACCGCTTAAAGCCTTGAAAACACGGGCTTTAAGCGGATTTTTCTTTGCCTTTTTTGATTGAATTCTGCAATCAGTTTTCGAGCATCATTCTTAAAAATCGTGTAAATTGTGGTCACAATTCCGACAATTCCGTACGCAACAGCATCATTAAAGCATCAGTCAGCATCAACGATTTGGTATTTTCCGAATATGATTTCGCTGGTGTATTGAATCTCGATTGCCTTTCCGTATTACACTACCAAGGTAGTGTAATACTTCAGTCTGTCGAAAAAGTCCAGCGAGAGCTGGGCTTTTTGTCGTATTTATGGTAAAATAAATACGGTGATTGTAATGTTAGAAAAGAACGTAAATAATAGATCGTTAGTAGAGATCGTGAGCTTAG
>Ga0256404_1008898_pt1 | contig 14751 bp, 13 predicted proteins | sample RumenRJG_01DNA_FD_185990 | JGI IMG/M metagenome (GOLD analysis project Ga0256404, IMG submission 185990) | Bovine rumen microbial communities from Lethbridge, Alberta, Canada - RJG_01 | ecosystem: Host-associated > Mammals > Digestive system > Stomach > Rumen | place: Canada: Alberta | collected...
ATCTTTTAACTTCGTCATTTAGAATTTGGTTAATAAGATTAGTAAGTCCTTTCTTGTAGTAATTCATACCTGAGCCTAAATCGGTAATAAGCTCATACTTATAACCATGCTCAGCGCAGTACAATTCAAGTACTTGTGTTTGTCTTACTAAATCATCTTTTTGGTCTTGAGAGCTTACTCTAGCATAAGCTATGGTTTTTCTCTCATCTACTACAGTAGGTACTTCTTTTCCACTGATTGCTACAATTCTATCTAGGTTATATCTTCTTGTACCACCAGGTGAAATAGAATCAGGTTTTAACTTACCTGACTTCTCCCAATTTCTCATGGTTTGAACATGAACACCTAATAGTTTTGCAGCTTGACCTATGGAAATTATCTTTGACATATTCTTAATACCTACTAAATATTAGGTAGGTATTATAAACAATTTATAGATTTATTGCAACAGTTAATTACCCTCAAGAATATTTTAAGCAATTTGCCTGCAATTGTGTAGATTAAAGGTTAGTAGTTGGTCACAATTACTTCTTCAACTGCGCCACGACCTGAAACTTTTGAATTGATAATTCTAGTGGCAGAAACAATGTTTACATTGTAATCTTTGTAGAGTTCTTTTATAAAATCCGTAGCACTATTAGACAACATGAACTTGATGTTCTTTTCTGAAAGTCTGTCACATAGTTGCTTTAACTCTATTTGCTCTTGAGTTTTAAAGCTAGAGTTTGAATAGTCTGTAAAACTATATTTCTCAACTAAATCATAAGGAGGATCGAAGTAGACAAAATCCCCTTCTTTAAATTCTTTTTCAAGCTTTAAATAGTTTTTGGAGGTAATAGTAATATCGTGCTCATTTAGATAGTTACTAATACCGTAATATAAATCAATTGGTAAATCGTACTGTTTTTTAGCGTTATTAAAAGGAACGTTAAAAAAACCTTTCTTATTAACTCTATATAAACCATTAAAACAATAACGATTTAAATAGAAGGTTCTTGCTGCTTTATAAATGGGACTTAATTTAGCAAAGTTTTCTACATCTCTATCTGCATTTCTGATTTCAAGATAAGCTTCTTTTGAAACTTCAAAGGAATTCAAGATCTGTAAAAGCTTGTCAGGATGCTTCTTTAACTGAATATAGAAATTGATTAGATCCTGATTGATGTCATTGATAAGAGCACATGCTGGGGTTAGCTCAAACATTAAAGCACCACCACCAAAGAAAGGCTCACAATAACGATCATAATGGGAAGGTAAATGACGAATAAGTTCACCTAACAATTGGCGTTTACCGCCAGCCCATTTTAATAGAGGTTGTAACAGCATATTAAGATCCATAAAAAAACGGAGCAGCGCTCCGTTTTTCTCAGATAAAGAACACTAATTATTTCTCTGGAACGATTGAAACAACGATAGTGGTCTTTACATCAGGGTGTAGTTGAACTTCGATATCGAAGTCGCCAACAGAACGAAGTACACCATCTGGTAAACGTACTTCTGACTTGTGTAAATCTACACCTGCCTTGATAGCAGCTTCAGCGATATCACGAGTACCAACTGAACCGAATAGCTTGCCTTCATCGCCAGCTTGAGCAGCAATCTCGAACTTGCCGATAGCATTTAACTTATCAGCACGATCTTGAGCAGCCTTTAACTCAGCAGCAATCTTAGCCTCGAACTGAGCACGCTCAGCTTCAAACTTAGCTAAGTTTTCTTTAGTTGCAAGAACAGCTTTCTTTAAAGGTAATAAGTAGTTACGAGCATAACCGTTACGTACTTTAACCTTGTCACCTAGACCGCCTAAACGGCCAATTTTGTCTAATAGAATAACTTCCATTGTAAGCTCCTAATTAGCGGCTTTGTAGGTCGGTGTAAGGTAAAAGAGCCAAGAAGCGAGCACGCTTGATAGCGGTTGCTAATTGACGCTGATACTTAGCGCTTGTGCCAGTGATGCGGCTTGGAACGATCTTACCTGACTCGGTAACATAGTTCTTTAATAAAGCTACATCTTTGTAATCAATCTCAGTAACGCCTTCTGCAGTGAAACGGCAGAACTTACGACGGTGATAGTAATGAGCCATATTATTTCTCCTTATTGTGCATCAGCTTCTGCTAAATCTTCAGCTTCAACAGCTTCATCTTCAGACTTTAAAACTTGACGCTCAACATCCTCATCACGTGAACGACGCTCATCACGAGCTTTCATCATAGGTGATTGCTCAGTAACTGGCTCGTTAGTACGGATGATTAGATTACGGATAATAGCATCATTGAAACGGAAGTTAGTTTCGATAGTATCGATAACTTCTTGTTCAGCTTCAACGTTCATTAGAACGTAGGTTGCCTTGTGAACTTTTTGAATTGGGTAAGCCAATTGACGACGACCCCAGTTCTCTAGACGGTGGATCTTACCACCAGCTTTTTCGATCTCGCCCTTATAGCGCTCGATCATTCCTGGAACCTGATCAGTCTGATCTGGGTGAACCAAGAAAACGATTTCGTAGTTACGCATTAAAATGCCCCTTACGGTAAAAGTCTGATAAACCAGTCAAATTATCAGACAAGGAGACGAATGTAGTTTTTAAGCTACATGACTGAGTGCGTATATTATACGCTTATCAAAGCTAATAGCAATCTTTTTTTGATTTTTATCAAGAATTTTGGAATTGATAGCAACATTTAGGAAGGACAAGTTGCTAGCACTCATAGGTGCTAGCAAAGAGTTTTTTTATTTCTTTAAGAATTGACGTACTACTTCGTACATGGCAATACCAGCAGCAACAGAAACATTTAAAGATTCAACGCCTTTTGCCATAGGGATCTTTACGATAGCATCGCACTTTTCTCTAGTTAAATGGCGCATACCAGACTCCTCAGAGCCCATTACAATAGCTGTAGCCTTCTGGAAATCATAGTCATAGATAGAATCTTTGGTTTCACCAGCTAAACCTACTACCTCAACATTGTGCTCTTTTAAAAGCTCAATAGTACGAGCAAGATTTGTTACGGCAACAAAAGGTACGTGCTCAGCAGCACCATCGGCGGTCTTTCTTGCAACAGGGGTTAAAGAAGCTGACTTGTCCTTTGGTACAATTAAAGCATCAGCACCAGCTGCCCAAGCACTTCTCATGGCTGCACCAAGATTTCTAGGATCGGTTACGCCATCTAGGATTAAATATAATTGGCGCTCACCATTTTTCTTCTCTAAGTACTCTTCTAAAAAGTGCTCATCTTTAGGAGGAGTTGCAACAACCTCAAGAACAATGCCTTGATGAACACCGTTTTCAGTTTTCTCATCTAGGCTGTGACGCATTGCAACTTGAGCTCTAATGCCGATATTAGCAAGCATTGCCTCAATCTGCTTAATACGCTTATCATCCTCACGTCCCTTTACAACCCAAGCAGCTAAGATCTTCTCTGGGGTAGTTTCAATAGCAGTAATAGCTGCATTGATACCATAAATAATTTCGCGAGCTTTATTCTTCTTTTGACTTACAAACATGCTTTACTTACCTTTTCTAAATGATTTTTTCTTGCTCTTCTTTCTGAAAACACCAATATCATCCATATCCATAGCAGAACTATTAAATTCCTCACCAAATGGACTGGTCATTAAACTACCGTAATTACGCTTTTTTACTACCTGATCTTGCTCATTTGCATCTTTTGCAGTAGCAATATCAGATAAACTATTTAGGATAGTCTCTTTATCTTGAGTCTTAGTATTTTCTTTGATCTTGTTGCGCTTATCAAGTGCATATTGACAAGTCTTCTTAAGGTTATTTAATTCACCTTTGCTTACCATGTTAGCAGGAGCTAATAAAACCTTACGCTCTTCATGGTTTACAGAAGTTACCACCACCTTAATCTTCTTGCCAATGCTGTATACTTGACCTCTATCAGAAACTAGTGACTGATCTTTTTCATTATAGGTCATGTAAGAATCAAAGCTACCTACATAAACCATACCATCCACACCGAAGTTATCAAGGTATACAAACAGACCAAAACTTGTACAACCTGTAATAGTACCTTCTACTGTTTGACCTATGAATTTTTCCATATATACACAGGCTAAACTTGCGTCTACTTCTCTTTCAGCGTTAGCTGCTGCAATTTCTCTATCAGTACACTTAGTACCTAATGCCACAAGCTCAGGCTTAGTATAAGAACGGGCACCAATTTTACCCCAATCGCGTTTTTGTTGTTTTTCTAAAATGAATTTAATTACACGATGTAATTGCAAATCAGCATAACGTCTAATTGGTGAGGTAAAGTGAGCATACTTCTCTAAAGCTAAACCAAAGTGACCGATATTGTCTGGTGAATACTCAGCCTTTGACATACTCCTTAAGATTAAGTTATTGATGATCTTAGCATCTTCACGGTTTTCAACCGCATCAGCTAGCAACATATAATCTTTTGAAGTTGGGCTATCACCACCACGAAGATTTAAACCAAATTTTGCTAATTGATTGATTAAAAATTCAAGTTTCTTCTCCATTGGCTTTGCGTGAACACGATACAAAGTCTTGTAGTCATTTTCACTAACAAAGCAAGCAGCGGCTACGTTAGCTGCAATCATACATTCTTCAATTAACTTGTGAGCATCGTTTCTCTCAAGTGGAGCTACACCTTGAATGTCCATATGCTCATCAAACACAAAGTGTAATTCGTCAGATTCAATACTGATACCACCACGATTGATACGAGCTTTCTTAAAGGCTTGATATAGGTTATAAAGCTCTTTTACGTGTTCAATTACAGCTTTATGCTCCTCAAACTTAGCAGTTCCCTCCTTAATCATCTGCCAAGCTTCAGTATAAGTTAGACGGGCATGAGATCTCATAATAGCAGGATAGAACTTGTAGCTTTCAATGGTTCCTAAATGTGAAATTACCATCTCACAGGTCATACACAATCTATCTACGTCAGGATTTAAAGAGCAAATACCGTTAGATAGTTTTTCAGGCAACATTGGAATTACAAAATTTGGGAAATAACAGCTATTGCAACGATTTACCGCTTCATGATCTAAAGCAGAATTTGGCTTTACGTAGTAGGATACATCGGCGATAGATACAAATAATCTCCAACCTTTACCTTCCTTTTGACAATATACAGCATCGTCAAAGTCTCTTGCATCCTCACCATCGATTGTTACTAATGGAACTTTACGTAAATCTACTCTGCCCTTTGCTTCAGAGGCTTTAACCTCTGTTGGGACTCTTGCAAGCACTCTATTGAAATTGTCAGGCCAGGTATAAGGAATATCGTTACGTAATACAGACATTACAATAATGTTATTTAAGTTACCAATGTCTTTAACCACTTCTCTTGTTACTACAGAAAAAGAGTTGTTAGTCTTTCTTTTGGTAATTTGAGCGATGATTACATCACCAGCTTTAGCTTCCCCAAGATCTGCCTTTTTATCAAAGGTAAAAGTTAGTGCTGACAAATTAGGTTCATCGGCAATTAGCTTTGCGGTATTACCAAGAAGCATTAGTCTACCTAAAACACATTGTCTTGCTTTAACAATCTTATTTACAAAGGCTTTATCTGAGTTAACACTTAAACTTGCCTCTACCACATCATTTGGTAATAACACGACATCAGTAGATAAGCTATATTCTTTACCTTCCTCATCTTCTAGGTAGTAAAAATAAACTTTATCTCCACCTAAAGATAAAGTAGGCTCAAGTTTGGCTTTTACTTTTGTGGTAATTACTTTGATATCACAAGGAGCTGCATAAATACTGCTATTGCCTACCTTTAATAGTGATCCTTTAGCAACTAAATCGTCTATAGTTTGCAAATAATCTTTTTTACTAAATTTGCTAACATCACCTTCAAATCCAACTTTGGATAAAAAGTGAGCGCACATGCCAAAGTTTCTTGGATTAGAAAAATCTAATTGGTATAAAGCTACTACCACATATAAAGCTACTCGAAAATCTACTTTAAGATCTCCTTTAGGAGCTGTTTTTTGTGAAAGTAGTTTCTTTATTTGCTTTGCTTGAGTATCCATAGTCATATCTTCTATTTTCACCAATCATTTATAAAAACATTTCTAGGATGTCATTTAACATCCAACGTCCAAGCTTAGTTAAATAAAAGCTGTCATTCTCTATAACTAATAAGCCTTTATCACAAGCTTTGTGTAACTTGTCTTCTACCACTGAAAAATCAAGAGCGGTGGTATTAGTAAATTCATCAATTTTTACTTTGTCAAAAATTCTTAACCTATTTAGCATAAATTCAAAAGGTAAAGAATCTTTGTCTACTTTAAAAAACTTAACGCTATTATTTTCAACACTCTGCATATAGGCTTTAGGATCTTCTAAATTAGCTTTTCTATAGGTAGTATCTTTAAGCTTAATCTTAGAATGAGCACCTGCTCCTATACCTAAATAATCTCCAAAATACCAATAGTTTTGATTATGTAAACAGCGTTTATTTTTGGTATAACCTGAAACCTCATAACGGTCAAAATTTGCTTTAGCTAATAACTCAAAACCACTTTCCTCAATTAAGGACAACTCATCTTCATTTGGAAGTTTAGGTGGATGAGCTCCAAAATAAGTATCTTCCTCAATAGTGAGTTCATACCAGGATAAATGGTTACAACCTGTGTCTATAGCCTTGTTTAAATCCTCTAAAGCCTCTTGATTATGCTGCAAAGGCAGACCATGCATAATATCTAGATTAAAATTATCAAAACCAGCTTCTACAATTGCATTGCAGGCATTAAGGGCAGTTTTTCCATCATGAATTCTGCCTAAAAGTTTTAAAGATTTATCATTAAAACTTTGTACACCTAAGCTTATTCTGTTAATACCTATATCTTTGTAGGCTTTTAACCTATCTTTATCTACAGTGCCTGGATTTGCCTCCATTGAAATCTCAGTATCTGAAGTTACATATGGAGAGATTTCTTTTAGAAGTAAAGCCATTAAATTAGGGGCTAATAAAGATGGTGTTCCACCACCAAAATACACTGATAAAAACTTTCTATTATCAATATAGGTCAGATTTTCTTGAAAATCTTGTAATAAAACATTTAGATAACTTTTGTCTGTAATCAAACTCTCATTTATTGGATGAGAGTTAAAATCACAATAAGGGCACTTGCGTTTACACCAAGGATAATGAACGTATAAACCTAGTGGTAATTGATTAGTCATGTAGGTTGTATTTTAATTTGTAGGTTAAAGCCTGTATCGCGCGAGCTCTGTGAGAAATTAAATTTTTAATTTGTGGTGGTAATTGAGCTGCAGTACAGTTTCTACCAGTTACTTGAAATAACGGATCATAACCAAAACCGCCACTACCTAACTCTTTAAAACCAATAGAGCCTTCCCAAGATGACACTACAGTTAAAGGTACTGGATCATCTCCGTGGCGTACTAGACATAAAGCGCAATAGTAACGGGCAGTACGTTTTTGAGCAGGCACATCCTTTAATAATTCTAATAATTTCTGATTATTAGCTTTATCATCCCCATGCTCTCCTGCAAAACGAGCTGAATAAATGCCAGGAGCTCCATTTAGAGCATCTACTGCAAGGCCAGAATCGTCCGCTAAAGCCCACATATTACTTTTTAAACTAGCATAGCGAGCTTTAATAATGGCGTTTTCTAAAAAGCTCTTGCCATCTTCTACTGGAGAGTCAATACCTAATTCTTTTTGTAGAATAATTTTAAAGCCTAAAGGCTCTAAAATTGAACGAAATTCTCTAGCTTTACCTTCGTTTCCTGAAGCTAATACAATTGTCTTTTCCATTATTTTTAACCTTTGTTTAGTTTTCTTAAAGCCTCTTTTGCTGCTAAGCCTATCACAGACTCTGCAGAAAGATGGCAATAAGTAAATTGTGATAATTCATCTACAGTCATATTCTTTTGCATAGCTAAAGCAAGGAATTGAGCTATCTGATCACCTTTATAAGCGCAAATTTCTGCACCTAAAATTAGATGAGACTTAATTGAGGTATAGATGTTAATAATGCCACCATCTTCTCTCAAACCTCTTATATGACCTTGCAATAAGCGCACTTCACTGATGATAAAGTTGTCATGAGTGTTCCTTGCATACTCTCTCATTTCATCAAGATTTTTACCCACAATAGCTAATGCAGGATCGGTATAAACAATATCGACGGGAACTTGAGATGGTTTATTTACTAAACTTGGGTAAGTAGCTGCATTTAAGCCTGCAACCTTACCTTCACTAATAGCTATAGAGGATAACTGATGATCATGGCAAACATCACCAGCTGCAAAGATATGAGGAACCGAGGTTTGCTGTGTTAGAGGATCATTTAAGATGCAACCTGTTCTTGATAACTTAATCCCAATTTTAGGTAAATTCATACCATTGATATTTGGAATTCTATCAGTTGCTGCAATTACACTTTGCATGTGTAGATAGTTTTCGTAACTTCTATCATCAATGTAGTAGATAGCATAACCTTCCTCATCTATCTCATCTTCCATAGAAGTAATGTAAGTATCTACTAGTAAATTAAATTTTGAGGATAACAACTGATGAGCAACAGTTAAAACTGAATCATCTGTTAAAGACCACAATTTTCTTTGACCGAAAACTGCTACTTCTACATCTAAATAAGATAGAGCCTGACCTAGCTCTAAAGCAATTTTTGAGCTACCAAAGATAGCAACTGATTCTGGCAACTTCTCTAATTCAAAAAACTCGTTAGTAGTTAAGATGTTTTTTAATTTAGATTGTTCGTAGGTTACTAAAGGAGATGATCCTGTAGCAATAACCGCTGTTTCAAAAGTAATTTGAGTGTGCTCATCAACTTTTACACAATGAGGATCAATAAAAGTAGCTAGACCACGAATACGCTTGCTCTCAGGAATTTTATACATAAAGGACAATACTTCAGCTGTAGCTCTTGCTCTTACAGCTCTCATAGAGGAGAGTACATTTGAAGTATCCGCACTTACTTTAGCAGGAAGTACAATGCCTAAATCTTGCAGATTATTCATGGCATTTAAAGATGAGCCAGCTTGCATAAGCAAAGATACAGGAAGCTCACCTGAGCGCTGAGCTGTAGTACCTAAAGGTCCTGTATCAACTATGATACAGTCTTTACCCTGTGTAACTGCATTTTTATAAGCTTCAATACCAGCAGATCCAGCGCCTATCACTAGAACTTGGCAAGATAATTCTTTTAAACCCATAACTTTGCCTAACTATTCTTTGTTTAATATGAGTATATCAAAGACTTAGCAAAGTGAAGAAGTTAGTTAAAAAAATTACGAATATTTGTGCACTAATAAAAACACAAAACCATTTTTAGCCTTTGTTATAATTGAGCTAAATTTTCACCAAAAGGAACCACCATGGATACAAGTTTTATTTATCGCTATAAAGGCATTATTTTTGATTTAGATGGAACCTTAACCGACTCCATGCCATTTCATGTTAGAGCATGGCAACAAGTTGCCAAAGAGCACGGTTTTGAAATCAAAGATGAGGAGATCTATAGATTAGGAGGATCTTCAAGCAAAGATATCGCCAAATTCTTTAAAGATAGAGGTGAAAATGTTGGTGATATCGACGAATTTGTAAAACGCAAGATTTATGTCTATACCCAAAACATCGATAAAGTCGAATTATTCCCAAAGATTGCAGATATTTTAGTGCAAGCTAAAAAGAAGGGACTTAAAATTGCAATTGGTACAGGTACTAGAGTTCCAAATGCAACCTATATCTTAAAATTAAGAGGTCTTTACGATTACATTGATGCTTTAGTTACTGCAGATATCGTAACTTGCCACAAACCACATCCTGAAACCTTTTTAACTGCAGCTGACAAACTAGGTTTAAAACCTTGTGACTGTTTAGTTTTTGAAGACGGTCAACTTGGTGTAGAAGCTGCTAAAAACGGTGGTTTTGATTGCGTGTTAGTTGATAGAGATGAAATTGTAGAAGTGATTAAAGCTTAGTGCTTTAATTAAACAGGATGGTAAAAACCATCCTGTAATTTAATTAACCTTGATATGGAATATGAGTCTTTGGCAAGGTTACGCCATCATCATGATTCTCGTCCCCTGCAAGTGGCATTGACATACCATTCTCGCCTTGGAACTTTCCACTTGAGAACTGAGGTGCTGACATAAAAGGTTTCTTACCGTGATTTGCACCATCAGGCTTTTTGATGGTAATGGTAGAAATCTTATCTTTGTAAATCAATTGCTGATTGTGTTTTACATCTGAAATCTTAATAGTAAAGGCATCAAAAGCACTTACTAAACCTTCAAACTTAACACCGGTTACTAAGAAGACACTTACAGGAACACGAGATTCCATTAACCACTTAAGTGCTGCATTTTGTCCTTTACCTTGAACAAAAGCATTAACCATTCCCTTTTGTCTGTCTTTGGTTCTATCAAAGTGCTTACGAGGCTTATTAAAACCTCTAGTGCCAAATTTTGAACCATTAGAGCTAAATCTTGAACCACTGCTCTTACCGTCATTATTTCTTGGACGTAAAGATAAACGTGGTGTTGCTGTTTTAACTTCTTCCACTTTAAAATCCAATATTATTTATAGTACGTGAGTATAATTTAGCACAAAAATGAATATTGTTTAATACTATTGTGAAAATTGCACGTAAGAGATGATAAAGCCTAGCAGATGCTAGGCTTTATTAAAGTGATTTACAAACCAGTAAGTTTTTCTTCAAGGACATCAAATAATTTTAAATCTAAACCTAAAATTGACAATGCCTTAATGTAATTACCGATAGAAACAGAGGAAACACCTTTTTCAACTGATCCTAAGGTTACTCTAGTTGTATCCATGAGCTCAGCCATAGCAGTAGCTGTGATACCTTGTCTAATTCTTACAGTTTTAATTAATTTACCAAGGTTTTGCAGAGCTATTTCAGATTGAGTTGGAAGCGATATCTGCTTTTTCATCTACAAGTTCTTTCAAGTCTGTATTTTATATAAACGTGATTTTTATGCTATCTTTTATTGGATAGCTTACCTTCATTATATTACCGATTATAGCAAACTCAACAAAAACCGATTTTTGCATACATATTTTTTATCTATGTCAAACAAATGCGCTATAACAAAAATAGTATATCTGTCAAAAAGCGCAAAGAAATGTAGCTGTAGCAATAATTTTAGGAAAAATCAAAAATCAGACTGCTTGATGGTGATTTTTATTTGATTGAGATTTAGATGGTGCCCAGAGACGGAATCGAACCGCCGACACGGGGATTTTCAATCCCCTGCTCTACCGACTGAGCTATCTGGGCATATAAGAAATGGTCAAATTTTAGATGGTGCCCAGAGACGGAATCGAACCGCCGACACGGGGATTTTCAATCCCCTGCTCTACCGACTGAGCTATCTGGGCAACGGCGCATATTAAACCATATAAGCTTTGTTCCGTCAAGAGATTTTTTAATTTTAAATCATGCGTTTTCTTAGAACTTTAGCTCTAAATGGCAAATACATCTTGTTTATTGGTAAAAAAAATCCTGATTATTTTTTTTTAACAATCAGGATTTTTTATAAGTTAAACTGCTAGTTTAAACAAATCTGCCGTGACACTGTTTAAACTTCTTACCTGAGCCACATGGGCAAGGATCATTTCTACCAATATGCATATTTGCATAAGCAGCTGCTTCCTCGCGCATCTTAGCCTCTAGAGCTTGTTGCTCTCTTGCTTGTTGCTCTGCTTTAGCTTCTTCTTCAGTCTTTAGTCTTACTTGAATGCGACATAGAATTGAAACTACTTGGATCTTCAAATTATCTAGCATCTTACTAAATAAGTTAAAGGATTGGATCTTATACTCATTCTTAGGATTCTTTTGAGCATAGCCTTGTAGACCAATACCTTGTCTCATGTAATCCATTGCAGCTAAATGCTCCTTCCATAGAGTATCAATACACTGCAACATGATTTGCTTTTCAAGTTGTTTTTGGTTGTCAGCACCGATGATATCGCACTTCTTCTTGTACATTTCATGTCCAAGAGCAATTACCTTGTTGCGAACATCAGCTTCAACTAACTTGTCATCATCTTTTAGCCATTGAGCTACAGGAGCATCAATAAAGAACTCTGATGCTAAACGCTTTTGTAAGCCTTCAAGATCCCAAGTCTCTGCTAAAGAGTTTGGTTGGATATATTCTGATACAACATCATCTAATACATCCTCAAAGATAGTGTGAATAGTATCTGAGATATCATGACCTTCTAATAGAGAATTTCTCTCCTCATAGATAACCTTTCTTTGCTCGTTAGCAACATCGTCATACTCAAGTAGGCTCTTACGAATATCAAAGTTTCTAGTTTCAACTTTTCTTTGAGCTGATTCAATGGCACGAGTAATGAACTTGTGCTCTAAAGGTTGACCATCAGACATACCCATACGCTTCATGAAATTCTTCAATCTCTCAGAGCCAAATAGCTTCATTAGATTGTCATCCATAGATAGGTAGAATCTTGATGAGCCAGGATCACCTTGACGACCAGCACGACCACGTAACTGATTATCAATACGACGGGATTCATGTCTTTCTGAACCGATGATGTGTAGACCACCAGCTGCTAAAACCTCATCATGACGTTTTTGCCAATCTTGTTTTACTTTTTCAATTTGCTCAGCTGTTGCATCAGGACCTAAAGCATCGATATCAGCCTTTAAGTTACCGCCTAGGATAATATCAGTACCACGACCTGCCATATTAGTTGCAATGGTTACGGTAGATGGGCGACCTGCTTGAGCTACGATATAAGCTTCCTTCTCGTGGAACTTAGCATTTAAAACTTGATGCTTAATACCAAGCTTATCTAATAATCTTGATAACTTCTCTGAGTTCTCAATAGAGATAGTACCAACTAGTACAGGTCTACCCTTAGCAATAGTTTGCTTAATGTCTTCTACAATAGCGTTGTACTTATCGTTTTCTGATAAATAGATTAGATCAGGAAGATCTTTTCTAATCATTGGACGATTAGTTGGCAATACCACTGTTTGTAAACCGTAAATCTGCTGGAATTCGTAAGCTTCAGTATCAGCAGTACCAGTCATACCAGCTAACTTGTGATACATACGGAAGTAATTTTGGAAAGTAATAGAAGCTAGAGTTTGGTTTTCAGAATGAACCTCAACACCTTCTTTTGCTTCTACAGCTTGATGAAGACCATCTGACCAGCGACGACCTTCCATCTTACGACCAGTGTGCTCATCAATAATTAAAACTTCACCATTTTCTACCACGTAGTCAACATCTCTCTTAAATAGAGTGTGAGCACGTAGGGCTGCCATTACGTGGTGTAATAAGGTAATGTGCTGTGAGGAGAATAACTTATCGCCTTCTTTTAATAAGCCTACCTTAATTAAAGAGTTTTCAATCTTAATTTGACCACGCTCAGTTAAGTAAGCTTGCTTTGCCTTAAGATCTAAGGTGTAATCACCGTCACCTGTGTAGGTCTCAGTATCTTCTTTTTCTTGATAAATTAAACCTGGAATTAACTTATCTACAGCTTGATATAAAGCAGAGCTATTTTCAGCTGCACCTGAAATAATTAAAGGAGTTCTAGCCTCATCAATTAATACAGAATCCACCTCATCAACAAGTGCGTAATTTAACTCTCTTTGCACTTTTTGATCTTTGGTATAAGCCATGTTATCACGTAGATAATCAAAGCCAAATTCATTGTTAGTACCATAGGTAACATCACAAGCATAAGCTTGGCGTTTTTCCTCAGGGCTTAAACCAGGAATATTCACACCTACAGTCATACCTAAGAAGGTATAGAATGGTCTTGACCAATCGCTATCACGCTTTGCTAAGTAATCATTTACAGTAACAACGTGAACACCTTTACCGGTTAAAGCGTTTAAGTAACATGGTAATAAAGCGGTTAAGGTTTTACCTTCACCAGTCTTCATTTCAGCAATGCGATTTGCATTTAAAACCATACCACCCATAAGCTGAACATCAAAAGGTCTTAATCCTAATGATCTTTTAGCAGCTTCACGAGCTACAGCAAATACTTCTGGTAACAAGTTTTCAAGAGTCTCACCTTGAGCTACACGCTTTTTAAACTCTTCAGTTTTAGCTTTAAAGTCTTCATCCTTTAAAGTTTGAACTTGACTCTCAAGGCCGTTAATGGTTTTTACAATTTTTGACAGTTTACGAACTGTTCTTTGATTACTACTACCAATGATCTTGGTAACGATTGATGTAACAAACATGGTCAATATCTAAAATAAAATGGTTTGAATAAAAAAATAATAGGGCAAATTATACTCTATAAATCAACTTGCTTAAATTGTCTATTTGTATATATGTGGACTAAACAAGGTTTTTCAAGAGAAGAAATGAAAAAACGACCTTCTTGAAAGAAGATTTTTTGTGTTTTTTAGGATTTCTATTGAAATGATAAGAAGTGAATTGGAGCGGGAAACGAGGTTCGAACTCGCGACCCTAACCATGGCAAGGTTATGCTCTACCAACTGAGCTATTCCCGCATCCGATGTTCGAGCATTATATAGAACAAATTTTCTCAGTCAAGTTTTTTTTAAAGAATTTTTTTGTGCCATATCAGTGAACACTCTATAGATCATTGTAAAAACTTTACTTTCTCACAAAAAATTAAGTAAAAATCATTAACGGAGTCTTATATATCAAGGCTCTAGCTTTTTAAAAATCTGTGACACCTTATTTTATGCGTTTCAGTATGGGGATGGTAATTTCCGTA
>Ga0256404_1008899_pt1 | contig 14749 bp, 12 predicted proteins | sample RumenRJG_01DNA_FD_185990 | JGI IMG/M metagenome (GOLD analysis project Ga0256404, IMG submission 185990) | Bovine rumen microbial communities from Lethbridge, Alberta, Canada - RJG_01 | ecosystem: Host-associated > Mammals > Digestive system > Stomach > Rumen | place: Canada: Alberta | collected...
GCTTTCATCTGCAATTTGTAGCGTTGACTTTCATTCATCTTAAGTTTTCTTTTGGGGTAAACTTTTTTCAGGACGATACAGCGACCGTAAAGTGTAACTTCCGGGCAAGCAGCCCATTAAGAGAATCGTCTTCCGCAAATTGTGGAAGACGATTCTTTTTATTCCCTGAAATACACGGGATTGCACTTTACGGCAAAAAACCGTACGAGAAAACGGCGCTACCGGGAAAGTACAGGGCTGAAGTTGGACTGCTTGAAGTGATACAGTTTATGATCCAATCCGTTCACATCGCCAATGGGATAAGTATATTCTTTTGACTCGTCTTTGACATTGAATGAAACCTTATAACCGGAAGCCGACTTATCGTTGATAAATATGGACAAGTAAATATCGGAATCCAGGCAGCCGTCAGTGAGGGTGACATCCTTAACAGAAATGCCGCTATCGCCACCGGTGGAGGGACCAAACACAGGTTCTCCTGAAACCTCCCAGTATTCATAAGAAAAATAATTCGTAAAATTGGGATATGCCCCATTGATAGTCAGTTTCTCCAAGGTCACAGTTCCATCTGCACCCGTAAGGAGCTGCAAACCCTTGGGGAAATGCACGAAATAGCACTTCGGGAATTTCAATTCCACATTTGGCAGGATTCCGTCATTCAAGGTTGTACCGTTACCGAGCAAATCAAGGTCTCCGGCAGATTCCAGAGTTCCGGCCTGGGTTGAAAAATCCCATTTGATCGATGTTCCTTCCGGGTTGAGTTCTCCGTAGGGATAACATAATGTTACCTCATATGAGCCTGTAAGGGGAAGGGCGCTCGAAGCATTCGCGAATTTTGCCTGAGTCGTGCCGGCACCTTCAACAAGGGTGAATTTTTCGATTGTTTTTGTTTGGGGGCAAAGCACGACTAATGCGTCACCTTCCTTCCAGGCACGTTTCAGGCCGGTACCGTCAACGGAAAGGGCGCTCTTGGTGGCTTCGCCTAGGCTGACGCCGATTGTCATGGGATGGGTCTTGGGGGCAGACGCATCTTCTTTGGAGCAGGAGGAGAGGACAAGGAGCACGGCGGCTCCGAAATAAAGCATTATCTTTTTCATAAAGCAACTCATTTTAAAGGGTTATGAAAGGAGCTCATCAAAATCTCCTCCGGGAATACTTTCGGGGATTGCAAAATCTCCGCTTACGGCGATGACGCCGTCGAGACACAATTCGGTCTCCTCGCACCTTGGTGCGAAGTACAATTCTTTTTTTCTCATGTTTTTATAAGGTTAAATACTGATATACAGCAAGTTACCTGCCCCCCCCCAACGAATTTGGGGGAGACTCTGCAGAAAGGATATGACAATATGCCTGCCATGGCAAAAAAAGACATCCTACGCAAATATAGTTTTTTTCGACATTTTTTCATATTCTTCAGGCCATTTTGACAGAATTCGTAACTTTGCGGTATCATGGATTGTGAAGTCAAACCGCATATCAAGCTGACGCTGCCGGAGACTAAGGCCGGGAGCCCACGGGTGCTGCTGCATGCCTGCTGTGCCCCCTGTTCGTCAGCCATCGTCGAGTGTCTCCTCGACAACGGCCTCAGGCCGACGGTATTCTACAGCAATTCGAACATCACCCCCCGCGAAGAATATCTGAAAAGGCTGGAAGAGTGCCGGAGATACGCAGCCGAATGCGGAATCGACCTGATAGAGGACAGCTACGACCACGAGGCCTGGCTTACGATTGCAAAAGGCCTGGAAAGGGAGCCGGAGAGAGGCGGCCGCTGCCTTCAATGCTTCAGGTACAGGCTCGAAAGGGCTGCAAGGTACGCCCACGAGAACGGTTTCGGAGTCCTTGCCACCACCCTCGCCTCCTCGCGATGGAAGAGCCTTGAGCAGGTGGATGCGGCAGGAGAGTTCGCCTGTTCGCTTTTTCCGGACGTAGTCTGGTGGAAGATGAACTGGAGAAAAGGCGGCCTTCAGGAAAGGCGCAATTACCTGATAAAGGAAAAACAGTTCTACAACCAGCTCTGGTGCGGCTGTGAGTTCTCCAGGCGGAAGGAGGAACAGATTCTTCGCTGACGCTCAGAATGACAGGAGGGGAATCTATATCAGGAGGGAGGTGAGCCGGAAGGCAATGAAGGCGAATACCCAGGCGACGACCATGGTGTAGGCGCAGATGGCTATGGCCCAACCCCACTTCCCCGTTTCATTCTTGATGGCTACGAAGGTAGCGATGCACGGGAAATACAGCAGGACAAAGACCATGAAGGCCACGGCGGCGGGCAGGGAGACAGTTTTTACCAGGGCGGCCTGCAGGGCCGTGTCGGTGTCGCCGGCGCCGGCTGCAGTTTCCGCGGCATCGGACAAGGCCGCTTCCGACTGGGCCGTTTCGGCCTCCGGGGCATACATGACGCCGAGGGTGCTCACGACCAACTCTTTAGCCACAACACCGGTGAGCAGGCCTATATCCATCTTCCAGTCGAATCCGAGAGGGTCGAGTGCCGGGGCGACTGCCTTCCCGACCTGGCCTATGTACGAATGTTCCTGCTGGTATCCGGCGCCCTTGTCAGAACGAGGGAAATAGCCCAGGCACCAGATGATCACAGACCCTATCAGGATCGTAGTAGCCATCTTCTGGAGGTACTGACGGCCCTTCTCCCAGGTATGCCTCCCGATTGCCTTCGATGTCGGCACCCTGTATGGAGGCAACTCCATAACGAACGGGAGGTCGTCGTCCTTGACGAACTTGGCGAAAATCAGGGCCGAGATGATTGCCAGCACGATGCCGAGCAGATAGATTCCCAGCAGGGCCAGGGGGGCGTGACGGGGGAAGAAGGCTCCCGCCAGAAGCACGAAGATCGGAAGACGGCCGGCACAGGACATGAACGGCAGGATGGCGATGGTAATCAGACGGCTCTTCCTGCTCTCAATGGTCCTCGTGGCCATGATAGCCGGCACATTGCAGCCGAATCCCATCACCATCGGGATGAAACTTTTCCCGTGAAGGCCTATGCGGTGCATGAGCTTGTCCACTATGAACGCCGCCCGAGCCATATACCCAGAATCCTCCATCAGCGAGATGAAGAAATAGAGAATCAATATGTTGGGCAGGAAGACCAGGACGCTCCCCACCCCCGCGATGATGCCGTCCACTACCAGGTCCTTGAGCCAGCCCTCGTTCATCCGGGCACCCACCCCCTCGCCGAACTTCCCGACCAGCCAGTCGATCCAGTCCATGGGGTAGTTCCCTAGAGTGAACGTTGCGTAGAATATAATGTACAGCAGGAGAATGAAAATCGGGAACGCCAGCCATTTATTCGTCACCACGGCATCGATCCTGTCGGTGACGGTCCGGCGCGCACGGTACTCCTGATGAGGCTTGTAGGTTTCAGCCAAAGCACCCTGGATGAAAGCATACTTTGCATCCACTATGGCATTCTCGGTGTTTTCGTGAAGCAGGGACTCGATCCTGGCTTCCTCTTCGGTGCGTGCGGAGACAATATCTTCCCTGTTCGGGAGACGGTCCACCAGCCCCTCGATATCCTTGTCGTTCTCGAGGTATTTAATTGCGAGATATCTGGTCGAATATCTGTCCCGAAGCTCGGGATTCTCCTGCAGGAGGACCTTGATACGGTCTATGCTCTTCTCAAGCTCGGCCCCATGGTTGATATGGATATGGCGGGCAAGGCGCTGGTCCCCTCCCTCATAAATCTTGATAATCGTGTCGAACAGATCATTCACCCCTTCTCCGGTCCGGCTGACGGTCGGACAGACAGGTATGCCGAGAAGCCAGCTGAGCTGCTTCATGTCCAGGGAATCCCCGCTCGAACGAAGCTCGTCATACATGTTCAGGGCCATCACGACCCTGAGGTTCATGTCGATTATCTGGGTGGTTAGATAGAGGTTGCGCTCGAGATTGGAGGCGTCCACGACATTCACCACCACATCCGGAAGGGCGTCGATGAGGTTCTTGCGGACATACAGTTCTTCGGGGGAATATGCTGAAAGGGAATAGGTTCCGGGGAGGTCGACAAGGGTGATCCTGTAGCCTTTGTACTCCAGCTTGCCTTCCTTGGCATCCACCGTCACTCCGCTATAGTTGCCCACGTGCTCATGGGCTCCGGAAGCGGCGTTGAACAAGGAGGTTTTCCCGCAATTGGGATTTCCCACCAGGGCCACCCTTATCACATGATTCCTCTCGGCCGCCAGCCTTTCCATCATGGCGTCAAGTCTCTGCTCCTCATCCTCAAATCCTTCAGCCAACGGCCCGAGATCCTCTCCCGCATCCGCCTGCCTGGCTTCTTCCTGGCTTATCACCTCAATCCTGCGCGCCTCTACCCTCCTCAACGATACTTTGTATCCAAGTATCTCATACTCAATGGGATCCTTTAGAGGAGCGTTGAGCACTACGGTCACTTTCTTTCCCTGGATGAAACCCATCTCGATGAGTCTCTTCCTGAAACTTCCGTGGCCGTTGACCCTCACGATGACAGCCTTCTCTCCTGTTGTAAGGTCAGACAGATACATCTGAAACAAACTTTTAACCCGCTGCAAAATTAGGCATTCAGACCGTCTGAATCAATAACCATTTATAGTGATTGGTTAAAGTTAATTGAAAAAATTTTTGCAGTTTCGGGAAATATATCTATTTTTGCAGTCCCATACCAGCGGATGTGGCGAAATGGTAGACGCGCTACTTTGAGGGGGTAGTGGATAATGTTTCCGTGTGAGTTCGAGTCTCACCATCCGCACAAGGACATCGGCGATGGTTTCGCCGGTGTCTTTTTTTTAGTCAAAACCGGTATGGATAGGTTCGAGATCATCGACGAAGAACGCCGTCTCGTTCGCAGGGCCGCCCCGCCGAAAGAAGAGGGGACGGTGTGGTTCGCAATGAGTGCACCATACTGCAGGGAGTTGAAAGCCAAGGCGTTGCTCGATGAGATGGGAATAGAGAACTTCGTGGCCATGCATTGGGTCAGGGTCGAAGGCAGCCGCAGAAGGAAACTCGTTCCAGCCATCCACAACCTGATTTTCGTTCACGCAAAAAAGGAAAAGGTGCAGGAGACCAAGGCATCGATTCCTTTCCTGCAGTACAGGACCATGGCCATCGAGGGACGCAACCGGCCGATCGTAGTGCCCGACTGGCAGATGGACCAGTTCATCAAGGTTTGCGACACCCTCAATGACAAACTTACTTTCTTCGACCCGGAAAAATCGCAGTTGCTTAAAGGAGCCAGGGTCAGGATTTCCGGCGGGGAATTCGACGGAGTCACAGGCACTTTCCTCCGCTCCAAAGGCAGGAGTTCCCGCCGCGTCATCGTGGAAATCCCCCTCCTCGCCTCCGTCGTCACCGCCACCATCCCCGCCGACCAGCTAGAAATCATCCAGGAATAGCACTTCTTCCGGCAGAATTATCTTTCAACAAGATACTTACGACGAAAGGTTAAAGTATTTGACTCGCCTTTTTCAGTGATGTCAAAACTTTAACCTTTCGGAGTTTATCGCCCTTATTATTGGTTTAGAAAAAAAAACGGGACAGTGCCGGCAGCGATGCTATTTATCCAGGACGGAATATACGGAGTTGTTGCTGATGTATTCGGGAACCATCTCCTTCATCACCTTGACGGTAGCCATGCTGTCGTAGGTGCGGGCGGTTTCGATCAGCTTGTCAATCTGGACACAGGCGGTGGCGTAGTCATACTCACGCACCTGGGCGATACGGATCTTGTCATGGAATGAGGGCAGTGTGTTTTCCGTATTGCTGAGAACCTCCTCATACAATTTCTCGCCCTCGCGAAGACCGGTAAACTTGATTTCCACATTATCCGCTCCGGAAAGCTTGATCATACGTCTGGCAAGGGTGGCAATCTTGACCGGCTCTCCCATGTCGAACACGAAAATCTCGCCGCCATGGCCCTTCGTACCAGCCTCGAGAACCAGTTTGCAAGCCTCCGGGATAAGCATGAAGAAACGGACGATATTGGGATCGGTGACGGTAACCGGACCTCCGGCCTTGATCTGCTTTTCAAAAAGAGGGATGACGGAACCGTTGCTGCCCAGGACGTTGCCGAAACGGGTCGTAACGAACTGTGTACAGCCTTCCACCTTTCCCTCCTCCTCCGCCTTGTTCAGGCTCTGGACATAAATCTCGCAGATCCTCTTGCTGCATCCCATCACATTGGTCGGATTGACCGCCTTGTCCGTGGAAATCATCACGAACTTCTTAACCCCGTATTTAACGCTGAGGTCGGCAATCACGCGGGTGCCGTGGACATTGTTCAGCACAGCCTCCGTGGGATTGTCCTCCATCATAGGCACATGCTTGTACGCGGCCGCATGGAAGACGTAATCAGGCCGGAATGATGAGAACACCCCGTCCATACGGTTGGAATGGCAGATCGACGTCACCATCGTCTCGACCTTGATATCAGGAAAATTCCTCGCCATGTCAACGCGGACATCGTGCTGGGGGGTCTCCGCCTGGTCTATGAGCATCAGCGCGCCGGGACCGAAAACGGCTATCTGGCGTACAAGCTCCGAGCCGATGGAGCCTGCGGAACCTGTGATGAGTACCTTCTTCCCCTTGAGCTGGTCGCCGATCGTGGTCATGTCCACCTCGATCTGCTCCCTGGGGAGGAGGTCTTCAATATTCACCTCTTTCAGGGAAGGGGCGCTGGGTGTCTCGGGATCCCATTCGCTGGCCCGGGTAGTCATGTATATCTTGGCCCCGGAAGAAATGATGTAGTCCTGGAGGTTCTGGTCGTGTCGGAAACTCTCGTTCCGCAGTGGGGATACCAGGACAGCCTTGATATTGTTCTTCTTGAGAATCTCGGTAAGGTCTTCGTCAGCATCATACACCTTCTCGCCGAGGAGATGGGTATAATTCAAAGACTTGTCATGGCTTATGAAGCCCTTGACCGCAAACCTCGCCGGTTTCTCGTTACGGATTTCCTTGGCCAGTCCGATACCACCGGATTTCACTCCGTAGATGAAGGCCCTTATGGCGCCTGCCGACTGATAGGCATAGTCATACAGATATTTCACGAATATCCTGACAAATACCATCAGGGAGATGACAGCCACGGCGACGACGGCAATCTGCACCGTCCTGGTATCGGCAAAGAAACCGGAACCGTACAGGTTGGTAAAGATATGGATGAGCACATCTACGGCGCTGGCGCAGACCACGGCATACACTATCCGAAGGAGGTCAACGAACGAAGAATACCGTACCACCACTGAGTAGGTGTGGAAGATGCGGAAGAATACGATCTGGGGGATCAGGAAAAGGAGAAGGACCCTCACCAACGGCCAGAAACTGGAAATCAGGTCATCGTAACCAACGAAGAACCCGTATACGACGAACCATGAACCGAAAAAGAAGGCGCAGTCCATAAGGATAATCATCCAATATGGAGCAGCCCTCTTGGAAAAATACCAGTCGGTAAGTCTGTTGATCCTGCTCATCATGTGCCCGGGTGTCTTTCTCCAGGTGCAAATGTAATAAAAAATTACATATTTCCTCTCAGCCCCTAACGGCCCCCGAAGGCAAGTGCGAGATAAAGTGACGCGCAGAACGCGGTTTTATCGTTGTTCAGACCGAAAAGGGTAAGGCGGCCACCAAGCTGGACGGCTCCGAAAGGCACGGTGGGGCTGGTGTGGCGAGACAGGAGATCGACACCCAGGCTGCCGGAGAGATACAGCTTATTGACGTTTTCTTTCCGCTCGGAATTATGGGCGATCATACCCACGCGGGCCTCGGCGAAAGGTTTTACATACACTTGGGACAAAGTATATCTGACCGCGCCATAGACGGGAATAAAGTTCTCCTTGACGTCATAGGCCCTGAACCATGACGCTCCGGCCCCGACAAACCAGTCCCTGGAAAGCTGGACTCCATGGGTGGTTGCGATTTCGCTTACCCACTGGCGATATTCGTATCCAGGGCCGTTAAACTGGCCGGCACCGAAACCGGCTTCCACAAAGCCAAGATAACAGGGAGAGAAACCTCCGTCCGCCCCCTTGTTCGACTGGGCGAAAGCGGCCGTCGTCATGAGGAACGTGGCGGCGATGATAACGATTCTTCTGAACATTTCTAAGATGGTTTTGGTTCTAAGTTCTACAAAAATACAAAACTATTCCGGAAAATCATCTTCCGAACCTGCTTTCAACCACATCCCAGTCGGTTATCTGCCACAGGGCGGCGAGATAATCGGGGCGGCGGTTCTGCCAGTCAAGATAATATGCATGCTCCCATACGTCGAATGTAAGCAGGGGACGCAGTCCGTGGGCCACAGGATTGTCGGCACCCGAATACTTCCCTATCGAGAGTTTCCCGTTTCCGTCAGCCTGCAGCCAGACCCAGCCGGAACCGAAAATCGAAGCTCCCGCCGCATTGAAGGCGGCCTTGAATTCCTCCAGGGAACCGAAAGCGGCGTCGACGGCTTCCTTGAGCGGACCTTCCGGGGCTATCTTTGGCTTGGGCGAGAACTGCAGGAAATACATGTTGTGGTTCAGCGTCTGGCCGGCATTGTTGAACACGGCAGTCAGGCCCTCGGCCGCTGATTTGACAATCAGTTCCTCGAGGGACAGGCCGTCCATCGGGGTCCCCTCAATGGCCTTGTTGAGATTGTTCACATAGGTAGCAAGGTGCTTCCCATGATGGAAAGAAAGCGTCTGTGCGCTGACCGCCGGAGCAAGGGCGTCCGGTGCGTAAGGCAATGTTATGAGTGTCTGCATAATATCGATTTTTATTTATTGATTATCTTCTCCATCCTTTCAATCACCGAATCTCCCAGGGCCCTCTTCACCTCAATATGACGCAAGGTGGTCTCAACGAAGGAATTGTGTTCGAAATCCCCCCTCACGCTCTCGAAGTCCTTTTCCTTCTGGCTCCTGTCGCCATCCGCTCCGAATCCTGTCTGCGACGCCAGGTTGAACTCCTTCTTCGCATCCTCATAGACCATCCTGTCCAAAGAAATGACGGCATCCTGCCATTTCCTTACCATATCAATCACATCAGAAGCCGTTATACGGTCCAGTTTCACCCCGAAGTATTCCTCGATGCGGTCATGAGCCCAGGTCCATTCGTAGGAATAATAATTGTCGTTCATCTTTCCGAAGACGGCGTTCACCTCCTCAAGGGTACTGATGCTGCCGTCTTCGATGCCATTAAGGAGCCTGCCCACCTCGGATTTCGGCACAATAAGGCCGCTCAGGTCCACCCAGTCTCCGCAACCCACTTCGGAATCCGGTACAAGGGCGCTGCGGATGTCCTCGTCAGACTCCAAAGCCTTACCTTCCAGACGCGATATCAGGCTGTTGCCCAAGAACTTGGTGATGCCGATATTATAGAATTCCATACCCTTGCGGAGGGAACTGTTCCTGATCTTCGTGCTATGGAAGGAATAGATGTCAGACAGCATTCCGGACGAATACTGCAGGTTGCCGAGCAGCTTGAGGCCCTTGAACATCTTCTGTATCGTGAAGGGGCTCAACAGGTTGTAATTGATGAAATCCAGCTTGTCGGGGTCCTTGCGTGCATCGCGTCTGGGCCATTTCTGGGCATCGCGGATAGTTCCTACGCTGCGGAGATTCACCCCGGGCACCAGATAGGTGTTGTTCCCCTGCTCGATCAGGTAGGAGAACGGGAGATTGGTTGTATCTGAATGGGTGACGTGGCGCCCCATGACAAGGGAGAAGGCGCCTACGCGTGAAGGCCAGAGGATATAGGAATCGGAGGCAGTCTTGGCTCCGCGCTCGAGGATGCCCTGATGGATAGGGCCTAGCTTGTACATGTGGTTGCTCTGGTTGGAACCGCTGCCGGCGTTCATGAATGAGAACATGCCGGCTATGAGCAAGGTGCTCTTGTGGTGGGTAACGGTGAACGGTCCTGCGAAAATAGAGCAGGCCTCGCCGTTTTCGCCCTGGCTGTTGCTGAAAAAAAGGGAATCCGAGGCGGAATAGCCGTGGCCGAGCTTGCAGGCCTGGCCCACGAAGCAACGGGTGACGGTGGCATTGTCCTCGACGGAGCTCCCGCTGCACACTATGAAATCCTCAGCGACGACCCCGTAGCCTATCGTCACGGGAGCGTCATGATTGCTCACTATCGTACCGTTGCGGAGCCGTCCGGCCCCAGAAATGACGGCGCAGTCGCCAATGCGCACATCGGTTATCGAACCTGTGTTGCGGATGGTGACGTCCGAACCGATGGTCCCGGTTTTGGAGGTATGCTCACGGGTAAACCTGTCGGTGATGGCCCTGAGGCGGTCTGACAGGAGGGGACGATGGCGGTACAGGGCCATGATATAGGCCAGATGGGCCGACAGCCTTTCCACCATGGCCACCTCTCGGCCCCCCGTCTCGTTGAGTACGGAAACCTCCGTCCCGTTTCCGAAAGACGACTCCCCTTCCGTGACGATGACATCCACGTTCTCGATCAGGGTTCGGGCGCCGATATCGTAGTTCGCAACATAGTTGCTGATGTTGCCTATATACGAATTGTCACCCACGCACACATTGTGCAGGGTGACATTCTTAAGTCCCGAATGTTTCCTCACTCCTCCGGCGAGGGTGAAACTCTCCTCAAACAGCCCGAAACGGACATTGCCCGAGAAAGTCACATTCCATATATGTTTCAGGGAATCCCCGATCTCCACGTCCGACCTGACCTCAACTCCTCCGAACTCCCCGCTGCAGCCCCTGCTCTCAAGGTCCCTTATCTCATCCGCTGTAAGTTTCCTGTACTCCATTCATCCACCCGCCCGGCCATCCTGGTTCACTGGCAATAGGCAGGAAAACAAAGATAGGAAAATAATTTCTAAATCATCTGTTTTAAGAAAGACCAAATTATTGAACAATCCCCTCTACCGCCTTTCCGCCAGTTTCATCAGATACTGTCCGTACTGGTTTTTCAGCATCGGAACGGCGAGTTCGCGGACCTTTGCGGGAGTTATCCACCCGTTGTCCAGCGCTATGCCCTCAAGGCAGGCGACCTTGAGTCCCTGGCGCTTCTCAATGGTCTCAATATAATTTGTAGCTTCCGTAAGGCTGTCGTGCGTACCCATGTCGAGCCAAGCGAAACCCTGGCCGAATCTCTGCACTTTCAGGCATCCTTCTTCAAGGAAAGCCTGGTTCACGGCGGTGATCTCCAGTTCACCGCGCTCTGAAGGCCTGATTCCCTTAGCTATTTCCACAACCTTGTTGGGATAGAAATAGATTCCGACCACGGCATAGTTGCTCTTGGGCTTGGCAGGCTTCTCTTCAATTGAAAGGCAATTGCCGTCGGAGTCGAACTCTGCCACACCGTAACGTTCTGGATCAGCCACTTGGTAGCCAAAAACAGTAGCCTTGCCTGCCTCAGCATCAGCAACGGCCCGGTTCAGCATCCCCGTCAATCCGCTGCCATGAAAGATATTGTCCCCAAGAACGAGACAGACGCTGTCGTCTCCGATAAACTTCTCCCCGATAATGAACGCCTGCGCAAGGCCGTCCGGAGAGGGCTGTTCTGCATATTCGAAACGTACACCGTAGTCCGACCCGTCGCCGAGCAGGCGGCGGAATCCGGGAAGGTCCTGGGGTGTACTGATAATAAGGATATCCCGTATCCCCGCCAGCATCAGCGCGCTGATGGGATAGTACACCATCGGCTTGTCGTAGATGGGCAAAAGCTGCTTGCTCACCCCCTTGGTAATCGGGTAAAGCCTCGTGCCGGACCCCCCGGCAAGCACAATTCCTTTCATAATCAGTCTCTTTCAAAAATATCTCTCGTATAGACCCTGTCCCTGACGTCGTCGAGGCAGGGGTCATACCGGTTTGCGATGATGGCGTCGGTGCGGGCCTTGAAGAGTGCCAGGTCGTTGACAACCAGGGAGCCGAAGAAGGTTGTGCCGTCGGGGAGGGACGGTTCGTAAATGATGACCTTCGCCCCTTTGGCCTTGATTCTTTTCATGATGCCCTGGATGGCGCTCTGACGGAAATTGTCGGAGTTTGATTTCATGGTGAGGCGGTACACCCCGACCGTGACCTCTCTCTCCTTAACGGCATCGTAAGGGCTTGATGCCGTGTAGTATCCGGCTTTGTCCAGCACGCGGTCAGCGATGTAATCCTTGCGGGTGCGGTTGGAATCCACGATGGCCTTTATGAGGTTCTCTGGGACGTCGTTGAAGTTGGCCAGCAGCTGTTTGGTGTCTTTCGGGAGACAGTAGCCGCCGTAGCCGAAGGAAGGGTTGTTGTAGTGGGTGCCGATGCGGGGATCGAGGCCTACGCCTTCGATAATCGCCCTTGTGTCAAGCCCTTTCATCTCGGCGTAGGTGTCGAGTTCGTTGAAGAAGGACACGCGCAGGGCAAGGTAGGTGTTGGCAAAGAGTTTCACCGCCTCGGCCTCGGTGCTTCCCATGAAAAGGACGGGAACGTCTTCTTTGAGGGCGCCTTCGGCAATGAGCCGGGCAAAAGTGTGGGCGGCATCCGCAAGAGATTCTCCGCTTCGCTCAGAATGACAGTCGTCGAAGCCCACGATTATTCGGGAGGGATAGAGGTTGTCATAAAGGGCCTTGCTCTCGCGGAGGAACTCGGGGGCGAAGATAATCCGGGGCACCACCACGCGGAAACCGCCGTCCTGAAGCCTTTCACGGTAGCTGAATTTTTCGCGGACTTTCTTGGTGTATCCCACAGGCACCGTGGACTTTATCACCATCACCGCATCGGGATTAACCTCAAGGACCAGTTCTATGACCTCCTCCACATGGGACGTGTCGAAGAAGTTCTTTTTGGGGTCGTAGTTGGTCGGAGCCGCAATAACCACGAAATCCGCGTCCCTGTAGGCCTCGCGTCCGTCAAGGGTGGCCCGAAGATTCAACTCCTTCTCCGCCAGATACTTCTCGATATACTCATCCTGTATTGGCGAAATCTTCCTGTTGATTTTCTCCACCTTCTCCGGGATTACATCTACCGCCGCCACCTCATGCCGCTGCGCCAGCAGCACAGCTATGCTCATTCCCACGTATCCCGTTCCCGCAACTGCAATTTTCATTTCTCTATAATAACTTGATTATTCTTCTTTTCGCAAAATCTTATGCTTGATTTTTACCACCGCGAAGTTGAATTCCACTTCAGTCTCGGTAGCATGGGTACTCAAATTACGTCCAACCACCTCTGCCAGCAAATCACCGGTCCGTTGAAGGAGACTCCGTTGTTGTACGCCTCCGTCCTCAACTTTCTGAAGAGCCTCCATCGTTCGTGCCATTTCCCGCACCCGCACAAAGGTATCAACAATCGCCAGCGTGGTATCGATTGCCCTTTCGCTTTTCAAAATGGTAGCAAGCATATAAAGTCCACGCTCTGTAAAAGCAACCGGCTGAACCTTGCTGAACTTCAGTTTGTTAAGGTGGACGATTTTTTCGACCACCTCTTTCTTCTCAAACCTGTCCAACTCGAAGATATAACCGCGCGGGAACTTTTTCGGATTGTTCCTCACAGCCTCATTGATACGCTTCGTCTCAACTCCATACAGGTCCGCGACATCAGCATCTATCAGCACCGGCTGCTTCCGCAGTATTATCATCCGTTCCTCAACATCATGTGTGGTCACCGCCACAACGTCATTTCTCTCTTCACTTGTGTTTTCCATGTTTTTCAATAGTTTAAAGTTTAAATAATTCTTCAGCCTTTCAGATCAGGTCTTCAGCTTCCCCATCCTTTCCAGGCAACGCCGCAACGATTCCGTCCAATGCGGAATGGCAAGTCCGAAAACCTGTTTGATCCTGGTCTTGTCGAGGACTGAATATGAGGGGCGGCGGACCTTCGAGGGAAATTCCCCGCTATGGCAGGGAAGGACTTCGCAGGAGGTATTGCCGGAATACTCAGCAATCATCTTGGCAAAGTCGTACCAAGAGCAGACACCCTCGCCGGTATAATTCAGAACGCAGCCAGCCGGAGTGGCGGAAATATCCGGCGAAGCCTTTTCCAGCGAGCCGGAATTTTCGCCCGACGGCGACGTTGTCCCTCCGCCCGACGGCAACATTCCGATAATCTGGAGTATCGCTCCGGCTAGGTCAGCGGCGTAAGTCGGTGTACCGACCTGGTCGAAAACCACCTTTACCGACGGCCTGGAAGCCATAAGCCTCAGCATCGTCTTCACGAAATTCTTTCCGAACTCGCTGTACATCCAGCCGGTCCGCAAGATGATGTGTCGGCATCCGGAAGCGATGACAGCCTGCTCCCCATGGAGTTTTGAAAGCCCGTAAGCGCCGGTGGGAGCTCCGGGGATATCTTCCGTATATGGCGTAGTACGCGGATTTCCGCCAAAAACATAGTCAGTGGAAATATGGACCAGCAGGCCTCCAACCTCCTTCATGGCCGCCGCCAGTATTCCCGGAGCCGTCCCGTTTATCAGTTCGCATCGCTCCACATTGTCCTCCGCCGCCTCAACATCCGTAAAGGCAGCGCAGTTGACAAGGACCTGGATATCATTATCATTAACTGACTTACGAACCGCCTCAGAATCAGTAATATCAAGGGCTGCAATACCCTCTTCGGGAGCAGCGGCGACATCAGTGAAGACAAACCTGTCCCGGCTCCCCTTCGTCAAAAGCCTCAATTCACTGCCGAGCTGTCCACAGGCACCGGTCACAAGGATGTTCATTCCGCGTAATAATCTATGTTGAAATCAAATAGTTCCGCTGCGTCCCTGAATCTCGGGGAGAGCTTGTCCTTCTCTGAAAGGATGATGTCCTCCGTAGGGAGATGCCAGTCTATCCCAAGTT
>Ga0256404_1008901_pt1 | contig 14744 bp, 4 predicted proteins | sample RumenRJG_01DNA_FD_185990 | JGI IMG/M metagenome (GOLD analysis project Ga0256404, IMG submission 185990) | Bovine rumen microbial communities from Lethbridge, Alberta, Canada - RJG_01 | ecosystem: Host-associated > Mammals > Digestive system > Stomach > Rumen | place: Canada: Alberta | collected...
TGCTGCAATCTTGTTCTCGTCGGTCAGGTTGTCCGCGTCGAAGGCACCGCTGAAGGTGTAGAACTTCACCGTCTCTCCGTTGAGGTATGGGCTGCGTATGGCCGCTGGAATATCGGTGTAGCTGCTCAGTGCCTTGGCAGCAGGCTGGTCGGCTCCCGTTGTGTACTTGATGGCAATGTTGCCCTGACGGTCTACGATGTTGTAGGTGTAGGTGTTGTTCTGCGGAACCTCCTCAAATTGCCATCGTGCAGCAGCCTCGTCCGTCCAATATCCTATGCCACCGCCCACATTCACTTTACCATTAGAAGTGGATGCCGTTCTTACACTCGTGAGGTTCGTACCGTCAACGTTGCCTCCAGCTGGGTCAAGATAGGTCGTCGTGCTTTTGTTCACTATGTCCGACATGTCCTTATGCCTGATGTTGTAGCCTCCTTTGCTGTTAAGCTTTATTTCAAACAGGGTGTTGTCGTCAGGTACTGCCTTTGTTTCAAGGTGGACTCTCAGTCGGCCAACATCGTTGCCGCTGGTGCCAGCCATAGCGAGGTTGGCCGTCAGATACTTTCCGTCGGCTACGTGGATGATGTGATAGTAATTACCACTCTTTTCTATCCTCCAACAACAGTTCAGCACCTGACCCGACTTCGTTGTCGTCAGGTGCGGCTGGTCTGCGGCATAGTTGGAGTTGGTTGCCGGCACCAAGTAGAAATTGTTTGCAGCATTGGTGCTGTTATAGCCATTTCCGTTGGCTATGAAGTAGGTGCCTGAATAGTCTTGTGCCCACACCCCGGTGGCTCCCAGGAGCATTACGAGTGTCATAAGTAACGCACGGGCTGTCACACTGGTTTTTATATGTCTTTTCGTTGTATGTGTCATATCGTATGTCATATCGTTTGTCATATCTTAAAGCTTTATTCGTTTGGTTCGTATAATTGTGGTCTGTCATAGCTGACCGAGTATCACGCTTTTGTCGATCCCCATACGCTCGAAGGCAAAGAGGCGTTTGCCGAGGTCCTTGAACGATGCTCCGAAATGGTAGAGGGCATCGTCGAGAATCAGGAAACGGTCGTGGAAACGACTGTTGTACCCTTTGACCTCTATTGTGCGGTGATACTGCTGCTGGTTCAGCTGCTGAAGATGCTGTAGCGTTTGTCCTACATGCTCTGTGTATATCGTGGCATTGACACCCTGACCGCGCTTCTCGAGCAGGTCGAAGACGGTGGCATCGACGTAGTTGTCTATCAGGATGATCTCCCGCTGGGCAGACTTGATGAGTGTTTCCACAAACCGGTAGGCATCGAAGATCTGGCCCTCAAAGAATACTCCTTCTACGGGCGGCAGCGAGGTGCGCACGAAGAAGTCTATCTTCTCTTCTGCTGATGTTAAGCGCCGTTCTATATCCTGAAATCGTTGATTAATGGAATATCCCTTTAACAGATAGTCTTTCAGGATCATATTAGCCCATTGGCGGAAGCGAGTACCTCGTATGGACTTTATTCTATAACCGACAGAAATAATGACATCCAGATTGTAGTAGTTGACAAAACGCCGTACTGTCCTGTTACCTTCCTGACGAACCGTCAAGTAATCCTTGACAGTTGACGCTTCCTCCAGTTCTCCTTCATCGTAGATATTCTTAATATGCAAACTGACGTTTTGCTTAGTTGCAAGAAACAGCTCTGCCATCTGCGCCTGGGTCAGCCACACCGTATCATCCTCCAGCCTGACCTCTAAGCGTACGGTCTCGTCGGGCTGGTAGAGGATAATCTCTCCCTGCTGCATAGGTGTTGGTGGTGTTGTCGTTATATCCTTTGGCATATTGCTTGTTGATTTATTCGTTTGGTTCGTATAATTGTGGTCTGTCATAGCTGACCGAGTATCACGCTTTTGTCGATGGCAAGCCTGTCGATGGCAAAAAGCCTGCGCCCCAAATCCTTGAAGGAGGCTCCGCAATGCCAGAGTTCGTCATCTATGATGAGAAAGCGGTCGTGGTGTGTTTGTATCTTACCTGCCACTGCTCCATGCTGAGTGGTAGTTCGATATTTTCGAACAACCACACTTTCTTCCAATTCCCCTTCTTTGAAAATATTAGAAATATGAAAACTTATTGTTGACTTTACTTTTTGGAATAGTTCCCCTATCTGCGCCTGGGTCAGCCACACCGTATCATCCTCCAGCCTGACCTCTAAGCGTACGGTCTCGTCGGGCTGGTAGAGGATAATCTCTCCCTGCTGCATAGGTGTTGGAGGTGTTGTCGTTATATCCTTTGGCATATTGCTTGTTGATTATAGGAACCGCTCTATTTCTTCAATATCTTTCCCTAAACTCTTTGCGATATCTTTTGGACTCATATTTGCCTGAAGAAGCATCTTGATGGTCTTCTGTAGCATCTCATTCTGCTCATTCAACTGCACCTTCTGCTCACTCAACTGCACCTTCTGCTCACTCAACTGCACCTTCTGCTCACTCAACTGCACCTTCTGCTCACTCAACTGCACCTTCTGCTCATTCAACTGCACCTTCTGCTCATTCAACTGCACCTTCTGCTCTGCAATGTGACGATCTCTAAGCAGAATTTCGGTGTCACGCTTTTCAATGGCGCTGAAATATAGTTCCTCCACATTCATCTTCTGGCGCATGTCAGCATCGGCGGCAGCCATAGTCAAGCGATGAAGGATGTGTTCCATATCGGCATCGTTTTCATATTTATTTTCGTCAATGCGCAAAATGCGTTTGTCATCGGCATCACGTAGCGACTGGTCGAAAATACTCAGCACCATGTCAAGGCGGTTGTTGATATTTCCATGTAAACGGGGTATCTGAACGATGATGCTATCATGTGTCAGACTGTCAACGAAAGTATTTGGCAATCCCTTGGTCACGACATTTCCATCGTAGTCGAGTGACTGATGACTGACGTAAAGGACGGGTTCTTCTATATCTCCAACCTTATGTCCCAATATATATACAGCAACCATCGGTAGGGCCGATTCATGAGACTGCATGTTCTTAGGATTAGAATATTGAACGCCCAAGTACTGGCGGAAACGAAGGGTTTCAGTCTCAAGCCATGTCTTTTGGAGCTCTATCAGTATCAATTTCTTTTTTCCATGGGAATCGCGGATGGTTGCTCCGAAGTCTATGCGAAATACCGAAAGGTTGTCATGGGTGTCATCACTATATTCATGCGGACGCACCTCAACATTCAATACTTCTACCTTTAGTAAGGCGGACAAGATGGTGCGAGCAATTCGCTCATCCTCCATCATGTACTTAAAAACTATATCATAAATCGGGTTTGCAACTTTCATAACTCACAAGTTTTTATAATGTCACGATGCAAATATACGACTTTTTTCTGAAACGACAAAGATTTTCCTTTGGAAATTCAAGTTTTACGCCAGAACCTCACTCTGCAGCATGAGGAGCAGGGCCTGTACCCGGCGGGGAAACCGCCGGGTGCTTTGGCTATTTCACGGAGAGCTTCTTCGTGAAGCGGCCGTTGGCGGCACGTACGATATAGACTCCCTGTGAGTAGATGTTCGTCTCCTGTGTCTCGCCGGGCTTGATGGTGTACGTCTCGACGAGTGAGCCTCCGGCACTGTAGATTTGTACTTCGGCATCGTTGTAGAGGGCAGAGGTCACCACAATCTTTCCACGCTTGGTAGAGATGAAGAGGTGGTCGCTGACGTCCTCGCCCGGGTCGGGCACGATGTCCTTATCCTGCAGCGACGTGGCGTCGTTAGAGAAGACGATGTAGCTGTAGGCGGGGGCATGATTAGATGCCTTGACGAAGAACGGACGGAAGGCGGCTACGGTGACTGGCTCATCGGAAGAACTGGTGAGCGCTGTGTAGGCGTCGCCATCGTCGTTCATGTAGTAGCTGCCCGTCTCCGTCAGTGTCTCGTTGAGATAGCTGGGACGGAAGGTGTAGCCGTTGTACGTGACGCCTGTTTTCTCATTGTCACTCACATCGACAGAGAATTCTTCCGGCGATGCGAAGGTGATGACCTGCGGGTCGAGCTTTGTCGGGTTCGGGCTGGCTGTTGTCTTGGCCTCGAAGCTACCGCTGAGGTCGAACTCGTAGTAGCGCGAGCCTGGGAAACCGATGAGGTACGGAGTACCATTGGCCAGACGCGGATAGTTATTATATGTACGCGAACTATTATAATAGGTCTGGTACGTGTCGTTGTTGGCATCCTGGTGGTTGTGACCGCTTGAGGCCTCGTAGTAGTAGTCCCAGAGGAAGGTGTTGGTGACGGTCTTGTCGTCGGTGCCTTTGTCCGGGTAGTTGAAGAGGGCTTCGGCTTTCTTCTCATCGGTTGAGCTAATGAGCGCCGTGATGTCACGATATTCGCGGAGCCAGTATTCGGCGCCTATCTTCGTTCCCTTGTCACTTTCCGGGCTGCCGCTGTAGAAGTGAGTGATTTCACCCTTGTTCTGCGTGGTAACGAGCTCGGCCTTGAAGGGCAGGCTGATGGCTTCCCAGCCCTGCTTCGTATCTACGTAACGGTCGGGGGTGCGCTGGTACCACATACGCTTACTATCACCCATTGTATAGCTGATGGGGCAGTTGAAGTCCTGCTTGTCAACGAGCAGATGGTCTTTCGTAGTGGTATAGGTTGAGCCGTTCAACACTACCTGATGTCCCTTGATGCCAGACGCGTCAGCGGCTGCTACGGTACGGTAGTTTTGGTTTTTCTCGTTGAAAGCTACATCGGGGAGATAGGCGGACACAACAGCGTCAGTTTTACTCGATGCGGAGCTTGCCGTGCCGGTATAAACCAACAGGTTTTGTGTCAGGTCGATATTGCGGAAGCCTGTGAGGCCGTCATCGTCGAGCAGGGGCGGGTAGAAGACTGGTTTTCCGACGGGGTAACCGTTGGCCGCAGTGCCGACCACAGTGCCGATGCCCCAGGTGTTGTCATTATAGCCTGTAAAGTCGATGGCCGTCATGTTGGGATAGGCCTCATGTGCATCGTCAGCAGAGTGGGCTGCGAAGATAGCATTCGGGTTGTAGTGGGCTACACCCATCACGTTAGAGCGGAAATAGGCTGGGGCACGATAGACGCGGTTGCTGTTATCGTCGGACAGGTGAGACGGCACTTTCTCATGCGGTTGTGACTCGTTCCATCCGTAGGTGAGCATCTGTCCGAAGAAGAGATAGTCGTCAGGCCAGATGGGGTAGAATGAGTTATTCCCGTTCGTATCAGTATAGGTGCGCACGTCTTCTGTAGCGGGTATCACACCGTTAGCATAACGGAAGTCACCGTCGGCAAAGCGGTCCTCCACATATTGATAATCGGAGAATTCATCACCGTACTTACCCTTGGCATGACCATCGGTACCGTCGAATCTTGTCAGCGTACCGTCGATGTCCTTATAATATACATACTCATTTCCTGACCCAGGCACGTTGTTATCATAATAGCGCTTTGCCAAGTAGAACTCGTTGAGGTCGTAGGCCACGGTGCCGTTGAAGAATGCCTTGGCAGGCATCGGTGTGGCAATGCCCCGACCGTCGTCGGTAGTGACGGGGTAGGTGTTGGTATCTAAGTAGTAGCAGTTGCGTATTTGGATGCCGCTACCTCTGGTGGGATTGCCGAATACGGCTCTTGTTCCAGTTGAGAAACCACTGGTCGCTGTGCTCATAGTCCAGCAGTTCTCAACAAAGCCCTTGCCTTCGTCGGCGATGCCTGCAGAGGTGAACGAGCCCATGATGCCGAGGTTATAGACGTCGCCGCAAAGGTGGCCGAAGAGGGAACTCGTCAAGCCGCTGATGTAGTAGCCGTCACCATGCAGGTTGCCACTGAAGCACTCGCCACTTTCGTTGGCGATGGGGGACCAAGTGGTTTCACCGCTTGGTGCGGTGAGGTTGGCGCGGAGGAAGAACTCCAGGTACTCGCCGCCGGTCATCGGCTTGTCCTCATGTGTCCGGTCAAGCGGTGAATGTCCTGCGAGTGTATGACCGTTTGTCAGGTCTATAAGGTCATGGAACAGCTGGAGTCCATTTCCGTTTGAACTGCTATAGTCGTTGATGTAAATCTTCGGCTCGCGGTCCACGTCCTCATGGTCTATGTAGTAGTGGTGTTCCGTGTCGTTCATGACGGTTGCCAAGTCGTGGTAGTTGGCTACTGAGAGTGGAACATGATTCGAATAGGTCTTGCCAAGATAAGTCTGGGCGTAGTATGCCACGTAGTAGCCGTTCTGATACCAGTACAGCTCTTGGAAGTTGGGTGAGTAGGCTTTGCCGTTGGTGTGGCTCTCTGCATCGTCGATGTTCTGGAATATCTCCCAACCGCCACCCGTCACCTGATAGGCTCCGGGGGTGACATTCGGTTCACGCAGGGCTACATAGTCACCAGGCAGAATGATTTGTGGCACCTTGATGTCCTCCACCAAAGGTATGCCGCTCTTGAAGGTGAGGTGAATGTTCACCACGTGGCGCTCGCTTTGTGGCGTGATGTTGCCATAGGAGTCGCTCTCCTCGTAGTCGTACTGATAAATGACGGTGATAATTTTCTCCTTGGAGAGGTCGAAGATGTCACTCTCACGACTGACGTAGAGGGTAGAGATTTCAGTAGGCGCAAGACCATGGATGGTGAAGTCCTCCTGCTTGTTGATGAGGGCGTTGTAGTTGCTGGCACTAATGACAAGACCCAAAGGAACGTCCTTATTTGTACCATCCTTACTGTATGAGCCCGTCTTCGAGGCTCCAATCCCTTCGAGACCAGTTACGGCAGTGCCTCCTGTTTTATCACTAACCGTATATTCCTCACGGCAATAGTAGAAGGGCATAATCGAACCTCCAACCTTATTAGAGTTTATCTGGTCTTGGGTGAATGTAAGTACCGTTACATTCTGCTGATTATCTCCAAGCGTCTCATAGGTTGTCGATGAGATGGTGGTTCCCACGGCGTATGGCGTGTTGCCAACCTGGAAGGATGTGTTCACTACGTAGTACGTGCCTTCTGCGTTCACCACAATGCCAGAGTAGTAACGCTTCTCGTTGGGCAGCTTCTCGAATTCTGTGCGGCTGTACTTCTGGCCATTTACCAATGTCACCGTATTGTATGTTCCGTTATCGTTGCCATTGTATGTGGCGGTGTAATCAACAGGCTTCTCAAGGGAGTAACCGGCATCATTGGCTTGGGCGGCTGTTAGGGTTGCAGCAGCTGCATCGTACTGATACTTCTTACCTATATCACCACCATATTGGGGGTCTATCAGCAGGTCGAAGGCATCGTAGTTGAAGGCGAACTGCTTTCGGTCTTCCTCTGACATGGAAGACCATGCTTCCAGTCCACGGTAGTTGACATTACTTTTGTAATAGTTGCCGCCGTAGAGTCCTGCTTTAGTGCAGTAGTATGCAGGTACAATGTCGGTATTGATGTCTTTACGAATATCCAACAGTTGCTCTAGCGTATTCTTCTGGTTAGCGGTCAATGCTGCTTTTTGTTCATCTGTTATGTTATCGGGGTCGGAAATTCCAGGTAGAGCCTTGATTTCATTTTCCACTTGCGTGATGTAAGCGTTCTTTTCGGCAGACGACATCTTGCTGTTCTGGTAGATGTACTCCGTTGCACTCAGCTGAATGGTGCTGGTGCAGATGTAGGCTTCTGAGGAGTTGGAATCGGTAAGTCCATAGTGTGTACGGTCAGTTGATGAGATGACAGCACCGGGGTAGAGGTGGTGGGTACTTGAGCCTTCGCCTTCGGTTACGTCCACTTCTTTAGTGATGATGTATGCCTTCTCAAATTCTGCCTGATCCTTACCGGCAGGAAATGTAACGCTGTTATTCGTAATAGCATTCTGATAGGTGTTATGGATGCTTTCCGAAATGACATCGCTCTCCTTGTATTGTTGTTGTCCGAGCATTCCGCCTGTTCCGGTCAGGCGGTATGTCGGACCGCTGTTTCCCTCTCCTGGTGTCTGACTCTTCTCGGCTTTTGCACTTTCATACTTGGTGTACCATGTGTCCCACGGCTTCGGGTTGTTCACCTTGTAGGTCAAAATGTAGCCCGTGTCGTGGCTCAGGTTGTTGCTGGAGCGGAAGAAGTAGTCGAAGCCCTTGTCGGTTTTCTCCACATCGCCTTCTGTGTAAGTAACGATGGGATTAGTGCCCTTCAGCGAATTATATTCTTCAGGCAGCAGCACGGTTCCTTCCTTATACTCTGTGTCGCCAATCTTACAGTCGCCAATGACGACATACGTATCCTTCACGAAGAGTGCCTTCTCTGATGCGCTCAGCAGATAGTAGTCCCAGTAGCTGATGGGGTCATTCTTGTAGTAGGTCACGTCGTTGATGATGAGCTTCTGGCCTTCGTTCAGCGCCTCTCCTGCCGATGAGTAGTAGGCATAGTAGTTAGGCTGGACGTTGAGCAGTTTCATCGTGCCGTGTGATGCCGCGGTGATGGTAAGCGGTATCTCCACCGACTCGCTGTAGGCATTGGGTGAGCCGGTGAAGGCAGAGATGTACTGGTCATAGACATAGATGTCACCCTTGATGTACCAGTAGTGGGCGGGCACGCCGTCGGGAGCTTTATACTGAGTTTTGTATTTTCCACTGATGTTGTAGCAGTCGTCAATAATGACCTGGGTAGAGTGTACGAAGTTACCCGAGGTCTGCCACTCTTCTTTGTTAGAATCGTCTTGTTTATATTTGAAATGGCGCTGTGTGACAGCATTTTGGTTCAACGAGGCCACGGTAACGTAGTGTAACCCGGAGTCTTCTCGTTTGCCATGTTCATTGCGTGCATAGACGAAGCCGCCGCCGATACCTGTCTGCACGTTGATGAGGTCCAGTTCAACGACACCCGTAATGAGTCCCCAGTCCTTCTCGTAGAGGTCGGTGCCGGTACTCTTCTCGGAAATCAGTTCAAGATAAACGCCAGAGGCCAGTGCCACCTTGTTGTGGCTGCTGCCGTTGTTGCGGGTGCGGTCGTCCTTGTGGGCGGCCTTCCATTCAGCGTAGGTCTGACCGTCTGTTGTCGGCTTATATTTATCTTCTATAGCGGTAGTGACTCGTTCACTCTGCATATCAACGTCACTGGTCAGAGCACCGAGGTAGTTCACGATGTTGTAGATGCCAAAGTAGTTGCCATGATAATCCCCGCCTGATGTAAATTCTTTTTTGTTGAGCGACACTTCACGCACACGGTTGATGGTGTAGTTGTTGTAGTCAACAATCTCGGGCACACGGTCCTCTGCTCCCTGCATCACCATGCGGCTGCCGAAGACGCCACAGAAGTCGGCACGCTGAATGGTGTTCATCGGGCGGCCTGCATAGACGGGCAGCACACCGTTTTCTATCCAGTATTCCGATGATATATTACCGGCGTTATCAAAAATACCGGAAGTGTTACCCTTAAACAAAGTCATGATTTCCAGTGCCGACAGGGTGGAAGCCTTCGAATTGGGGTTTCCAGGGTCTTTCGGGTGATAAGTGGTTCCGTCATTGTCGGTACACTCTTTCACGCAGCTGTATTTTAGCTCGTAATAGGCTTTTTCGCGGGGGGGCAGACTCTCGTATTCTTGAATGGTGATTTCCGAAGCAATACTGTAGTAGTCCGTACCGTAGTTAGTGATGTTCATTCCTCGGTAGCCGTCAACAAAGGTCAGGTTGCCATCGCCGTAGAGTCCACCCGTGTGGTTGGTTCCCAAGCTGATGAGATCACGGTTATAGACATCGTTAATAGAAGCCGTTACATTACCAAAGATGCTGGTAGCATTGGCATAGACCTTTGACGATCCTGACGAGGTATTACCGCCAGCGAAGACGGCATTGTGGATGGTGATACCAGTAACATCGAGGTCTCCCCAGTTGGAGTTGGTATCGTTCTTGTTACCGAGGGTGTTCAGATAGTCTATTCCGACATAATCGCCTACAGCATAACTGCCAAAGGCTTTCGTCACCATGCATCGTGGCTCAACGAGCACCTTGCAGTCCTCGGTGAGGATGAATTCATTGGCAACCTTTACCCAGTTCGGGTCATTTATATTATAGGTGAAATTCTCAGGTTCGTATTTGTTGCCATTTGTCCTGTAGGCATAATAGTAGCCTTCATAGTTGCCGTCATAGCGCTCTCCGTCCTTGATGCCAACAAACAGGTTGCCATTTTCCTCGTATGCACTATACACATAGCCAATGTCGCCGCCTCCGAAGACGTTGCCGTTACCCTTGGCCAGTTCCTCTTCGGTGCCCACCTCGCCGCCAAAGATGTTGACCTCGGTCTGTCCGAAGACGTAGCCGTCGGAGAAGAGCGTGCCACCCTCGCCGAGGTTGTTGTAGCCACGGCCGCCTCCGAAGACGTTACGGTGGACATTTCCGCCATAGAGAGTCACGCTGGTGTGACCAGCCTTGTAGATACCCTTCAGGGTGCGCACGGAATTGTCCACGCCTGTCGCCTCGATGATGCCGCGCCCAATGGCAGCAATCTCACCGCCACCGAAGAGGGCGTTACGCACGTGACCGCCGTACATCAGCACGTTGGTGCGGTCAACATAGCTGTTATCTACGTAACCTCCGCCGAAGATGTTGCCGCTGTCGTTTAAACGGCCAGTGCCGTCGCCGCTCCAAGTCTCATCGTCGAGCTTCTCCTGATAGTAGCCGTTGCCGACTTGGAAGAAAGTGTATGGGTCGGTAGGAGTCTCAGTGAAGTAGCGATAGCCGATGAAACCCTTGTTCAGCGTGATGTTGGACGTGCCGAAGACGGGGCCGCCCTCGCCGCCGCCGTAGGCGTTACGCTCAATGGCGGGGATGCCGTTGGTGATGCTGGTGCCGTTAATGTCACCGATGACGACGTGCGTCTCGCCTGAAACGTCGCCTACTGTTGAAGTAAGTGCAGGATAAGCAGCGTCAAGATAGTCACGATAGGTCTCTTCTTCACCTTTGTTGTTGGTGCGGGTTTTCTTAACGAATCCGTGTAAGCCAACGGCACCAGCCCAGCCGCCACCATAGACGTTACGACAGGTGCCGCCCTTGATGTAGGCGTTGGCCGAAGCGGTGAAACCGTTAGTGTTAGTAGATGAATAGGCTCCTACTCCGAAGAGGTCGTCTATACTGCCAGAGGTGCCGGCGGCATAAATGTCTTTCTCTACCTTGCCGCCAAGCAAGGCAACGTAGGTTGTGCCATAGACATCACCGCTGAGGTTTGTGATGGCTTGTCCCCAACCGCCGCCGTAGGCATAGTTGACCACGGTGGCACCCTCGTTGAAATGACGTTGGTGTTGTACTTCCGGTAGAAGCGGGCTTTGTCTTCGTCGGTATAGCCGGTGTAGTCGCGGTCGTCCATGTCTCGCGTAGTTACCTGATTAGTGTTGGTGAGGTTGGTTAACTCGTTAGTGACGTAGTTGTTGAAGGTGTCATCGGGGTAATAATACTGGCCGAGCCCCCAAGCGTTCTTCCAGTCAGTAGTCCATTCTTCGGCATACTCCGACTTGATGGTTCCTGTGCCTACTTCTCCGTCCCACCTCTCGGCCTTGCTCCACTTGGGGTCGTCGGTTGAAATCTGGGTTGAAGGCTTGGGTTCGTAGAGCTGCATGTACTTCTGCACGCTCTCGGCGTTGAGCACGTGGCCCATTTCACCGCCGCCATATACCTCAAAGACACGGGCACCAGAGAGCAGGTTCACCTCGGTGTATTCCGACCATGTGTCAATACCCTTGCCGGCACCATATACCTTGGCCAAATAGCCTTTATCCTTGTCCGACCATACGGGCGAGGAAATATTCACATGGGTGTAGAGCGTGCGACGTTCGTTGTTGTTGCCACCGTAGATGGCACCTGTCACCTTGGCCAGCTCAGATGTGTTATGGTAGTTCACGTTCGACTCATACACGTCGCAGGGGGGGAGAATCTGCGTGCCGAAGGCTCCACCGAAGATGTTGCCGATGCTGATGGTCGATTGGGCCGGCACGTTGACTACGGTGCGCCGCGTGATGCCTTCCTGCCAGCTGCCGCCGTAGGCTATCTGGCCGCGCATCAGGTCGATGATGGCCGATGCCAGGTTGGGTGAAGCCTGAACGTCGTCAGGTTCTTTGCTCATGCCCACGCCGCAGAAGGCGCCTGCTCCGAAGACCTCAAGGCGCGAGTAGGTGGTCAGGTCCTGCGGAATGTCAATGAGCACATAGCTGCGCTGCTGCATGTCGTCCTTGTCAGCCTGGCGGCTCTGCCCCTGTCCGGCACCGAACACCTTGTTTACGCTGTTATCGGGATGACTGTTGGGCTTGAAGTTCACGAACGCGTTGTCCATGCGGGGGGAGGAGTAGTCCTGGTAGTCGCTGGTGTAGTCGTAGTCTCCGTAACAGCCGCCGAAGATGTAATCTACACGTCCTTGCACATACTCTGTGTAGGCAGAGGCAGTAAGCACGGGGGAGGTGGTCTCACTGTAGCCGTGAACGCTGGCGAGGATGTCGCTGCTGACGCGTGCGCTGAAGTCTTCCGAACCGTAAACATGTCCGCCCAGGTCGTTACCGCCGTAGATGTGGTCACGCACGTAGGGGAAACCTGTCTTGATGGTACCTCCTTCTGTCCACTGTCCTACGTAGGTCTCGGTATGTCCGAGGATGTCTGCATTACAGCTGCCGGCGAAGGTGTTGAACACGCGGCCGTTGCCGAGATTGATGGTGGTGTTGCCACAGATAGGGCCTTCGAATCCGCCGCCGTAGATGAACTCTGCTGCTGCCATGTTGGGATTGTCGCCCGAGGCATTGCGGGGCACGCCTTGATAGTCGCCCTTCACGTTGATGGTGCAGGAGTATTTGGGATTATATTTATATGTCTTTCCATTGAACGAATAATTATTACCCTCTCCGTCGTTAGGTTTTCCGATCACTCCTTGCTCACCGCCGCCGAATATCTGGAAGGTGTAGCCCTTGTTCAGATTGATGGTGACGCTGCCCCATATCTCGGAATCCTTACCAAAGCCGCCACCGAACACGTTGAGAGCCGAACCGAGCACGTCCATGCCCTGCATGTCAAGGATCACACCCGAGACACGTCGTGTGATGTGGTAGCTGTCGTTTTCATAGAGCTTTGCCTCGCCCTCGTCTTCCACGACTTGGTCGAATACGGCATGCTCGTCCTTGCGGTCAACCACCGACGAGTTCAGATTGATGACGACATTGCCATTGACATGTCCGCTTTCGTAGCAACCACCATAGATATTGCCACCGGTCAGACGTCGGTCTAAGTCTGCAACGTTGGTGATGCCAGTGCCCTCGGTAACGGGACGCACCTCCTTGCCTGTGCTTGCAGAAATGGTGTTCCACTCTAACTGGGCGTCAAGATTGTCGTCAGGGATATATCGGGTTTCGCCGCCTGCACTCTTATCGGTGGTCGTTGTACCATCTTTGAGGTAATACAGAATGTTATAATCATTATCACGCTCCACTTTCCATCGTAGTGGCTGAATCTTTAGTCCGCTGAGGTTCAGATGCAGCTTGTCACCGTTGCTGTCGGGTTTGCCAATGAAGCCACCCTCGTAGGCGGCGTTGTAGTCTGATGCGTTCACGTTGGCGTTGTTGCAGCCGCCTACTAATTTATTATATATAACGACATCTTCAGTGAAGTTGATTGTGGTCTTCTCATTGTCTATTTTCATGCTGCCCACGTTACCGCCGCAGTAAATAGAACCGAAGTAGGAGGAGTATGGTTCATAGGTGGCAGGATCGCCTTTATTTACATCAGCAAACACGATGCTGGGGATCAGTGTCATCGTCACACCTTCCATGTAGGAGGCGAAGGTGTCGGAGTCTGTCAAATCTAAAGTATTATACTGGGAGCCGTCACTTGTTATGGATGTACTCTGCATGGTACGCAACACGCCCTCATGTTTGGTTACCACACCATCATTTTCCACTTCTTCATTGTACTCCACCATGTGCTCGCCATTGTTGCCGAGGAACACGTTGTCAGCAATGACGTAGGAGCCGATCTTCAGTTCCACCGTCGGCTTTGTCATGGTTGATGACAGTGAAGCGCTGTTGCCACCGCAGTAGATGGAGCCGTGGATAATAGTCTTCTTCGTCTCGGTGCCCTGCACATAGATGGACACCTGTTCGGCATTGGGCCGGAAAGCGTTGAGAGCTGCCACGGAACTTTCAGCTGCTCGGGGGTCATAATACAAATCACCGTATATCGGGTCATCCTGCAAAGCAGCGTTGTCGGTATAGGGGTATGAGCCGTTGCCGCCGCCATACACATCGCCATAGACCGTAGTGTAGATACCCACGGTGCTGCCACCTGCCACACGACCCGTGATGTCGTTACCACCATAGACGTTCGTGACGCGACCACCGAGGATGCGGGTACGGGCAGCAAATCCTCCAGGTATGTGAAGCTCGTTGCCGAAGTCGTCTTCTGTAATGGATGTGGCAGTGGTCGGCATGCCGTTGACGTCTTTTGGCGTGACGTTGGCCATGCGGCATCCGCCATAGACGTTATCCACTACGATGGTGGATGTCTTTCGTATTTCCAGCAGCAGGCCTTCTGAACTGGTCATGTCACCCTTGTTACCTCCGCTGTAGAGATTACGTATTCTGCCGGACTGCAGGTTCCACCTCGGACGGATTTTCATTTCTGCTGTGTTGTTGCCGCCGAATAAGCTGCCTATCTGGAAGGCATCGCTGGTGGGGTAGGTGAAGCCCGGGTTGCAGCCCATGGCTATAATGCGCTCGTCGGTGAGCAGTTCGTTGCCGGCGGCATCCTTGATGCTGTTTACTACCGCGCTGGGATTGTTCACATA